>CAJHZB010000023.1_pt1 | contig 106114 bp, 117 predicted proteins | sample 9198931 | NCBI WGS metagenome assembly CAJHZB01 (sample SAMEA7708346, study PRJEB35096) | sediment metagenome | biome: marine neritic benthic zone biome [ENVO:01000025]; feature: sediment [ENVO:00002007]; material: shallow marine sediment [ENVO:03000034] sea grass bed [ENVO_01000059] ... | reverse complement strand
AATTCTGCCTGTCCTGCTTCTGACAAAACCTTCGTTATGGCAGCTGTTAACGTTGTCTTACCATGGTCTACGTGACCTATTGTTCCTATGTTTAAATGGGGTTTTCCCCTCTCAAATTTAGCCTTCGACATCTATACGTTCCTCCTTAATAAATTGCCCGTTACCTGTAATCCATTGTTTATGGTTAAGCCCACGAGCGGACTTGAACCGCCGACCTCATCCTTACCAAGGATGTGCTCTACCGTCTGAGCTACATGGGCGTTTCTTATGAGCGGGAGACGGGATTCGAACCCGCGACCCTCAGCTTGGAAGGCTGATGCTCTAGCCAACTGAGCTACTCCCGCATATTTTTGGGGAGGGCAGGATTCGAACCTACGTAGGCTTACACCGGCAGATTTACAGTCTGCTGCTTTTGACCACTCAGCCACCTCCCCCATATTTTTAATATAAAATTTGATCATTTTAATATTTAGCTGGCGAAGGGATTTGAACCCCCGACCGGCTGATTACAAATCAGCTGCTCTGCCACTGAGCTACGCCAGCAATTTGTCTTTTAATTACAGCTATTCCATAAAATTTTTTTAAATTGGGTAGAGAAATCCCGCAAAATTTTAAGAGGTATATTTTAACACTATATAAGAATATTTGTCAATAAATAAAGTTATTTAGTTATAAAAATCTAAACCAGTGAAGCAGAAATTTCCGCTTCAGCTACTTTTACATCATCTACAAACGCTTCTCCCCGGAAAAATAGAAGCCTGCTTCTTCTTTTTGTCAGTTCTACACACAGGGTAATTTCCTGATTAGGAAGCACGGGTTTTCTGAACTTGCATTTGTTTAATCCCATTAGCAGGGCATTTGTATAACCTGACTCTTCCAGTTCATCTTTAAATGAATAGTTTACCAAAATCCCACCTGTCTGAGCCAGTGCTTCTGTAAGTACTACACCGGGAACAACAGGAAAATCGGGGAAATGCCCTCTGAAAAAGTCCTGTTTATCAGTAAACACTTTCTTGGCTTTAATGCTTACCTTTTCTTCAAGTTCAATTACCTCATCAACAAAAAGGAAAGGGTCCCTGTGAGGGATACACTCTTTTATCTGCTCTTTATCTAATTTCATTATACTTAACTATTTGCCGCTGTTATAAGCCTGGACGACTTTACTGGTTATATCAGCTGAAGGATTACCATATATTATGCCGGCTTCTGTTCTCTCAAAAATAATCGTATACCCGTCATCTCTACCAATTTTACTGATGATGCCTTCTATGTCCTTTAATATTTTCTGCGTAAGCTCCAGGTCTTTCTTTTGTAAGGCTTCCCGGAAATCTTCCCTTGTCCTGTTTAAGTCTTTTTCTTTCTTATCGATCTGGTCAGCTTTCTGGCCTCTGGTAGTTTCGTTCATAACTGAAGAGTTTTTTATAAAGTCCTGCTTCATATTCTCAAGGGCCCTTGTTTTTTGTTCAATAATGTCCCTTTTGGTTTTAAACTCATTTTCAAATGATACTTTAGCAGCTTTACCTGCTTTTGAGTCCCTGACAACTGCCTGAAGGTCTATGTATCCTATCTTCTGTGTTGTTTGCGCTGCACATACAGCTGTAAGTCCTACAACTATCCCTATCGTTAAAATAATATTTCTCATAATTAAGCCTCCTAAACTTAAAATTAAAATAAACTACCTATAGTAAATTGAACTTCAAATGAATCTTCGTCAGGCATTCTGTCACCGATCGGTATACCTACTTCAAGCCTTAATGGACCAAGTGGTGATAGCCATCTGACACCTGCACCGAAATCATTTCTTAAATCGGCCGGATTGATTGTAAACTTTTCTCCATCATTAAAGGCATTACCCATATCATAGAAAAGTACTCCCCTTAATCCGGCACTTGGAATAATAGGAAACACATAATCAACTGATACAAGCAACTGCTGTACACCTCCAATAATTACAAAATCACCATCTTCAGTAGGAACCCTTGGGCCTACCCTTCTAAAGGCAAAACCTCTAAGAGAATTTGGGCCGCCAAGGAAAAATCTTTCACCTACTACAAGATCGTCTCCTGTATTTTTTAAATCTATTATTCCATATAAACCTCTTACAGTAACAAAAGTTCCATAAATCAATGGTTGCCAGTAACGGGATGAAAAAGTATATTTAATGAAATCAGTATCCCCGCCGAACGGACCTGCGTATTCTATTGTAGATCTTGTTATATTACCCGCAGTTGGGTCCAGCAGATTATTCCTTGTGTCCCAGATCAGACTGAAGGCAAAACTGCTTATGGTCCTGTCACCTTCTGTAATAATAAGTCTCGCGTCCCTGTCCACATTGCTGATATCAAGGTTTTCAAATCTGTATGCAATCCTTGAACCCAGGTCTTTGTAAAGTCTTTTACCGAACCCAATGGTGCCACCGTATGCTTTCCTGTTAAAGTCCCTGAACTCCCTGTCATTAAAAAATGCAATTACATCAAACGTATATGTTGAACCCCTGAAATTCGGATCAGAATAATTTAGAGAGATAGTTTGTGTGACGCCGCCTATCTGGGCATCAAGTGTAAGCCTTTTACCATAACCAAAGAGGTTAGATTCCTGCACCTGGCCAGCAAATATAAAAGTTTCAACCGAGCTGAATCCTCCCGCAACACTAAAGAACCCTGTTGGTTTTTCTTTTACTTTTACATTTACATCAATAAGATCGTCGGTGCCTTCCACTCTGTCCTGGTTTACCTCTACATTGTTATCAAAAAATCCAAGCCTGGTAACCCTGGGCCTTATTGCTTCAATACTCGTGGCATTGTAGAGTGACTGTTCCTGTTGGTAAATTTCTCTTCTTATTACCTGGTCCCTGGTGTGGATATTCCCTGAAATATCAATAAACCTTACATAAACTTCATTGCCGCGTTCAATTTTATAATTTATCTGGACTAAAAGCTCTTCTTTATTTAATGCGAAAAATGGAGCAACGTTTGCAAATGCAAAACCCTGATCACCAAAGAACGTTGTCAATCTTTCTATGTCACCTGCCAATTTACTGCTGCTGAAGATATCTCCCGGTTTTAACTGCAATACGTTTTCAAGTGTTTCAGGCTGTTCGACAAAGTCGCCTTCAAAGGAAACGGTCTCAAGGGTGTACTGCGGACCTTCTTCTATTTTGAAGGTAACACCGTATCCTTTTTTATCTTCCAGGTACTGTATTTCCGGACTGCTTACCTTAGCATCGAGATATCCGTTATCAAGATAAACGCCCCTTATCCTTTCCCTGTCCCTTTCTATTTCTTCGATATTATAAAGACCTTTCTTAGTAATAAATGAAAGCCTTGTCTTTGGCCTTGAATAGATCCTGCTCTTAATTTCCTTGGCTTTAACATTTTCGTTTCCGATAAATGTTACCTTTTTAATATAGGCTGTTTTACCTTCTGAAATGTTGTAGGTAAGAGTTACCGTACCATCACCTTCAGGCTCTATTTCATAATCTATTTTGGTACCTACGAAACCTTTCTGGGAATATAGGTTCCTGAGTCCGTCAAGGCTGGTATCGACTTTTTTCAGATCAATTATCTCACCTTCCCTGATTGTCAGGACCGTATCAAGATCCTTATCTTTTACCTTATCATTACCGCTTAACCTGAGGTCGACTATAACAGGCTTCTCGTCCAACACGAAAAACACATGTATCCTGTCTCCGTCTGTTTCGGTCTCCAGGTATACATTTTCAAAGTAACCGAGTTTATAAATACTTTTCAGATCAGCTTTGAGATTTTCAAGATTATAAATATCACCGGCTTTGGTTTTAATGTTTAAATCAATAAGCTCGGTCTCGACTCTTTTGTTGCCGGTAACTGTTACTTCTGATATTTCTACTCCGGTTTGCTGCTCTGCGAATACAATGTGAGAAATAAATATAAGTCCTACCAAGAAAGCAGGTAATAATATGATTTTTAATAAACAATTAAATCTGTATTGATAATAATCAGTTAACATTCAAAATCGTCCCGTCTGAAAGAGTCACTGTCCTGTTCAGTCTGTTTGCTATCTCTTTATTATGAGTAATTATCACACAAGTAATTTTTCTATCATGATTTAATTCTAAGAATAAATCAAGTATTGACATCCCATTTTTTAAATCAAGGTTTCCGGTTGGCTCATCAGCTAAAATTATTTTTGGGTCCTGTACCACTGCTCTTGCAATGGCAACCCTTTGCTGTTCTCCGCCGGACAATTCGCCGGGCTTGTGATTCAATCTGTTTTCAAGGCCGACTTTTTTCAGTATTTCTATTGATTTTTCCCTTGCGTAATCTTTTTCCTGTCCGTTAATAAGGCAGGGAATCATAACGTTTTCCAGTGCATCAAAATCCTGCAGTAAATAATGAAACTGAAACACAAAACCTATCTTTTCATTTCTTATTTCAGATAACTCATCATCATCATAATTAAATAAATTCATTCCATCAAATACTATTTCACCGCTCGTTGGCCTGTCCAGTGTACCGAGAATGTGGAGTAAAGTGCTTTTGCCCGAACCAGATATACCAAGGATCCCTAAAGTTTCGGCAGTTTCCACGGTAAGGTCAACATCTATTAGCGCACTCACTTCTGAATCTTTTCCATAAAATATTTTGCTTATGTTTTTTGCTTCTATTAAATTATTCATTCATACCTCAATGCTTCTACAGGATCTTTTTTAGATGCTTGATATGAAGGATATATTGTGGCGATAAAGCAGATTAACAGACTGCATATTGCTACAATAACAAAATATAAGGGTTCTATTTTAACAGGAAACTCCGATATTGGATACACTTTATTATCAAATGGGATAAAACTCCTCAATGTCTCGTTTGTTTTAAGAAAGTAACAAAATAAGAATCCAAACAAGGTGCCAAGAAACGTGCCGATTACCCCTATTACCATTCCATCTATAATAAAGATCCTCTGAATAGAACTTCTCTTGGTTCCCATTGCCCTTAATATTGAAATGTCTTTATTTTTTTCCATAACAAGCATTGTTAGGGTACTTATGATATTTAGTGCAGCTACGAGTATAATGAGGCCGAGGATTATTGACAGGGCAAAACGTTCGAGTTTAAGTGCCTTAAACAGGCTTTTATTAACCTCTTCCCAGTTTCTCGTATAATAAGGAAACCCTATAACATCTGAGATTGTTTCAGAAATTGATCTTGAATTAAAAATATTATCTACTTTTACTTCAATCGTATTTACACTGTTTTCGAGATCAAAAAATTTCATTGCGTCTTTAATATTTATATAAGAAACGGAAGAATCATGCTCAACCATTCCAAAATCAAACAAACCCACAACTTCAAAACTTTTAGTTTTAGGCGCCGGTCCAAATGGCCCTATTCCACCAAAAGGTGAGACAAGGCTAACCACGTCACCGTTTTGAACACCCAGCATGAAAGACAGTTCATCCCCCAGGATTATAGGCGGTTTACCGCTCTCGGTACCTTCGTCCAGTTTGTTCAGAATTTTTGAGCCGGCCGCCCTTAGTTCCTCGTCATCAATCTTTGTATTTTCGGGATTTACGGCTTTACCTATTGCATACTCAATGTTTGTAACATTTCCCGCTGTATCTGGCGAAACACCTTTTATTACTGTCCCGGAGACATTGTCTTCCGTTGCCAGCATGGCCTGACTGTAGATAAGCGGGCTTACCCCTTCTATTCCTGGGATATCGGAAATTTCTTTTGTTAATATTTCATATTTTTCAATCGGACCGTTGTAGCTAAGAACAGCTATATGTGAGCTGACTCCAAGGATTTTATTTCTCAATTCGTCTTCAAACCCGCCCATCACTGCAAGTACGGTATTAAGTGCCATTACTCCTATCAGTACACCAAGTATAGATATAAGTGCGGTAACAGAGACAAATTTCTGTCTTTTCTTAGAAACAAGGTATCTTAGGGAAATAAATAATTCGTATAACATCAGGTTTTTAAAAGAGGGAAAAATATCACTTCCCTGATAGATTCAGAATTAGTCAGCAACATAACCAGCCTGTCAATTCCTATGCCCGCTCCGGCTGTCGGCGGCATGCCGTATTCAAGTGCAGTTATATAATCATTGTCCATTTCATGATATTCATCTTCGCCCTTGTCTTTATTTTCTATCTGAAGTTCAAATCTCAGCTTCTGGTCAATAGGGTCATTTAACTCGGAAAATGCATTGGCAATCTCCCAGCCGTTAATATAAAGTTCGAACCTGTCGGTTATTTCAGGGTTAAGATCATTTTTACGTGCAAGAGGGGAAACATCGGTGGGGAATGCATATACGAATGTAGGGTCAGTAAGTTTTTCGCCAACCTCGAGTTCAAACAGCTCAGTTATGGCTTTTCCCTTTATATTGTGGTGTTCAATACCTTTCTCTTTAGCTTTTGCAAATATTTTTGCTTCATCACTGATAAATTCATTACCATAAATTTCTTTAAGGGAATCATATATATTAAGCCTCTTCCATGGTGTATTAAAATTTATCTTTTTATCGGCAAAAGTAATTTCCCCTGATCCATGTATTGATTCACAAAGCCCGCTTATCATCTCTTCTATTAAGACCATTAAATCTTCGTAAGTTGTATAGGACTGGTAAAACTCGATCATTGTAAATTCAGGGTTGTGCCTCGTGGAAACGCCCTCATTTCTAAATGTTCTTCCAAGTTCATAAACTCTTTCTATACCACCGACTACAAGTCTTTTTAAATAAAGTTCAGGTGCAATCCTTAAAAAAAGTTCCATATCCAATGCGTTATGGTGAGTAGTAAAGGGTTTTGCTGCTGCACCACCCGCAACAGAATGTAGAATCGGAGTTTCTACTTCTATGAAGTCCCTTTCATCAAGATAGTTTTTTAAGTATTTAATAATCTTGTTTCTTGTAAGGAATTTTTGTTTTATATCATCGTTGGATATAAGGTCCAGGTATCTTTGCCTGTATCTGATCTCAACGTCCTGCAGACCGTGCCATTTTTCCGGCAGTGGCCTAAGAGATTTTGTTAATATCTGAAAATCATTAATTTTCAGCGTTAATTCCTCAGTCCTGGTCTTAAACAATACTCCAACTATACCGATTATATCCCCTACATCTACGTATTTTTTAAACAGCTTATGTTTTTCTTCACCTATATGGTTTTTTTGCACAAAACCCTGGATTCTTCCTGTATGGTCTTTAATGTTGAAAAAAATACTTTTACCAAAATCCCGTTTTGACAAAAATCTTCCGGAGATAATAAATTCAACGTCTTCCTGTTCAAGTTCTTCGTTGGACTTGCCTGAATATATTTTTAATATATCGGTTATAAAGCTGCCCGGTTTAAAGGTGTTAGAATAAGGATTAATATTTTGTTCTTTAAGCTGGTTTACTTTTTCTATACGTACCTGCGTCTGGTCATTTAATTTATCGTTCATTTATGGGCCTTTATTTATTTTTTAGAATCTAAAATAATATATGTGGAAATAGCTTTAGCAACCAGTATGCCCGAATTTTTCAACTCTACTTCTATCGGAACAACCTTACCTTCCCTAAGTACCTTCGCGTAAGCATACGTATCACCCGAATTAACAGGTTCAAGATAATTTATTTTCATCTCGATTGTAACAAATGGTTTTACCTCTTCCAAAGTGCTGAGTATTGCCAGTCCGCAGGCACCGTCAGCAAGTGAGAACAGTGCTCCCCCGTGCATAATACCAAATGGCTGGGTCAGCTTTTTATCAAATGGAAGTTTAAGCACCGAAGTTCCATCTTTATATTCAAGAATCTCAATTCCAAGTGTTTTGAAGTATTCAACCGTATTTACAGAGAGATCGAAATCGGGGTTTAATTCTATTTTTTCATTTTTATTTTCTTTTGACATTGCTGTTAATTTAAAAAATTATAGGGAGGTAAAATTACAAAAATTAATTAGTATAGACAATCTTACCGGAAACAATTGTATATTTCACTTTACCGCGGACTTCCCAGTTTTGAAATGGGGTATTTTTGCCTTTTGAATGAAAATTTTCTTTATCAATAAGATATTTTTCTTTCGGGTCGAAAATTGTAATATCCGCGATTCTGTTCTTTTGGAGTGTCCCTTTTTCAGAATTAACTATTTGCGCCGGTATTACAGTAAGTTTTTCAATCACCTGGCTCATGGTAAGAATTTTTTCATCAACCAGCTTTAGCGACAGAGGGAGTGCCGTCTCAAGGCCTACTATACCAAATGGTGCATTATCAAATTCTACATTCTTTTCGTCTTCGCTGTGAGGTGCATGGTCAGTAGCAATTACATCAATTGTGCCGTCCTTCAATCCTTTAAGTATTGCCTTTACATCTTTTGAAGTCCTGAGCGGCGGGTTCATCTTTGCGTTTGTGTTGTAATTATAGACCTCTTCATCAGTTAACAGGAAATGGTGGGGAGTTGCCTCAGCTGTTACATTTATACCTCTTTTCTTTGCTTCCCTGATTATTCTTACAGACCCCTCAGTTGAAACATGACAAATATGAAGATCTGTACCGGTTAGTTCTGAGAGGAAAATGTCCCTGGCGATCATAACTTCTTCGGAAGCATTTGGAATCCCTTTCAGTCCAAGCATAGTAGAGGTCTTTCCCTCATTCATTACACCGTCATCTGAGAGGTAGGAATCTTCTGCATGTACAATTACGGGAATATTAAATGCCTTAACATATTCCATTGCCCTTCTCATAAGATTAGAGTTTGTAACAGGAACACCATCATCAGATATTGCTACGCAGCCGGCTTTATACATCTCTCCGATTTCTGCAAGTTCCTTACCTTCTTCAGCTTTAGTTATCGCACCAATCGGAAGAACATTAACAACGCCTTCCGTTCTTGCTTTCAGTAAAATATAGTCTGTTACTGATGCATTATCATTTATGGGGTTGGTATTGGGCATGCAGGCAATCGACGTAAAACCACCGGCAGCTGCAGAAAGCGTCCCGGTTCTTATTGTTTCTTTGTGTTCAAAACCTGGCTCTCTTAGGTGTACATGTATGTCTATCAGCCCGGGAACTACCACAAGCTTATCAGCATCAATTACTTTTACGGCCCTCTTTTTTTCCAGTGCAGCGGTATTTTTGGGATATTCCTTAATTAAATCACCATCAACCAGAATATTCATCTTTTTTTCAATTTTCTGTGACGGATCTATAACTTTTCCGTTTTTAATTAAAATCTTCATAAATTGTCAGTTCTCCAGCGGGCTGTTAAGTAGAGCATTGCCATTCTTACCGCTATTCCATTTGTAACCTGGTCAAGTATTACCGACCTGTTGTCATCTGCCACTTCGGATGTCATTTCCACACCTCTGTTTATAGGTCCCGGGTGCATTATTGTGACATCTTTTTTTGCAATTTTTAAGTTTTCGCCTGTTAACCCGTAAAACCTGGAATATTCTCTTATAGATGGGAAATACTCAAGGCTTTTCCTTTCCTTCTGTACACGGAGCATAATAATCACATCAACGTCTTCCAGTGCTTTTTCAAGGTTGTAATAAATTTCAACTCCCGGTTGTTTAAAATAATCCGGTACCAGTGATCCGGGTCCGACAAGTTTTACTTTTGCACCAAGTTTTAAAAGGCCGTTAATATTGGACCTGGCAACCCTGCTGTTTAGTATGTCTCCTACAATAAGTACTTTAAGATTATTTATGTTCCCTTTGACCTGCCTTATCGTAAACAGGTCAAGCAATGACTGGCTTGGGTGTTCGTGACGGCCGTCACCTGCATTGATAATTGATGCTGATGTTTCTCTTGCAAGTACCCACGGGGCACCTGACATTGAGTGGCGAATTACAATTATACTGGCTCCCATGGATTCGAGGTTCTTGGCTGTATCGGAGAGAGATTCCCCTTTTACAACGCTGCTCTGGGAAGAAGTAAAATTCAGGATATCAGCACTTAGTCTTTTTTCAGCAATCTCAAAAGATGACCTTGTCCTTGTGCTTGGTTCAAAAAACAGGTTAACAACCGTAATACCTTTCAGCGTAGGTACTTTTTTCATATTTCTTGAAGTTACTTCTTTCATGGAAGAAGCAGTATCAAGAATGTGAAGTATCTCATCAGCACTAAGCTCAGAGATTGATATGATGTTTTTTCTTTTAAATTCCATTATTGTTGATTAAAACAACTTTATCTTTTTTGTCACTTTCTTTTAAAAAGACTTTTATTTTTTCTTTAGGAGTAGTTTCAATGTTTAATCCAACATAATCAGCCTGTATCGGTAGTTCCCGGAGGCCCCTGTCTACAAGTACCGCAAGCTTGATTTTTGATGGCCTGCCAAAATCCATTATAGCATCAATAGCGGCCCTTATTGTCCGTCCCGTAAAAAGTACATCATCTACAAGTATAATAGTTGTTTTCTCAACATTAAACGGAATGTCTGTTTCTTTAAGTTCCGGTATTACCAGGTTGTTTCTCAGGTCATCCCTGTAGAGGGTAATATCCAGGGTACCAAATGGTATTTCCTTTTTTTCAATTTTAATTAATTTATCAACAATTCGCCTTGCTAAGAATTCTCCACGTGTTTTAATACCAACTATTGCAATATCATTTATTTTGTCATTGTCTTCAAGAATTTCATGGACAATTCTCATTACTTTTCTTTCCAGGTCTTTTGAACTTAATAATGTTTTTTCTTTCATGATAAATTATTGCGAAACAATACTCCTCAGTACACCTCTGCATTCCTCGATAAATACAAAATCTTTTTTATAGTATCCAAAGAAATCTGCCGTATCCTCATAATAAATCTCTACAATTACATCTTTTTTTGTTACGGTAATTGCTGTTTCTCTTTGTTTGGGGGATATGCCTATATAGTCTAAATCTTCATTTAATCTTTGCTTTGTATAACCCTTGGTATATCTATGGTAAATATCCGCATTCTTCTGACATATGCCGTCAAGAGAAAGTGCCCTGTAGTAAATAGGGACCAGTTGGTACAACACAACAAAAACTATTACTAGAAAAAGTATCCAGAAAAATTTCTTTGCCACTTTAAATCCCTCCCATTAATTAATACTGGAAAATATTCTATTCCATCTGACTTTACTGAATATATTCTCATTATCAAAATTCCATGACCAGTGAATTAAAAAAGCTTTTCCTGATATATTATTAATCGGTACAAATCCCCAAAACCTGCTGTCGTAACTGTTGTCCCTGTTGTCACCGAGAACAAAGATATGCCCCTCTGGTACTGTAATCGGGAAGTTCGTTTTCCCCTTCGTTGTGTTTACTGATGACTTCTTGTATATGACATCAAAAATATTATCAGACAATGTGTCTATATACCTGTCTGTTGAAATTTCAGTGCCCTGTTCATAGTAAGTATAATTCCCGTCGTAAATCTGTTTAATCTTTGTTCCGTTTATATAAACATCCCTACCCTCTATGTTTATTTCGTCACCAGGAAGACCTATTGCTCTTTTTATATAATGGACTCCTTTATTTACAGAATCATTCCCTGGGAACTTAAAGACAACTACATCACCTCTTTCTATATTTTCCACGGGCAATATTCTTACATTTACAAAAGGTATCTTTGTGCCGTAAATAAATTTATTTACCAAAAGGTGGTCACCTATCAGCAGGGTCGGGATCATTGAACCTGAGGGTATTTTAAAAGGCTGCACAATAAAAGTCCTTATAAGCAACGCTAGGCAGAGAGCTATTACTATGGCTTCAACATTTTGCCTTAACTTGGATTTCGAGTACTGCGACAGGTTCTGATCGTAGATATTGCTTAAAGATTCATAAGCACTGCTGATTTTCTCAATATCATCAGATTGTAAGGACCGTTCAAGATTATTTAAACGTTCGGTAAAAATATTCCTAATATCGGGACTGATCTCATTTTTTTTGGCTTTAAGTATTGATTTGGTAGAGTTCAATAACTCTTGGCTGTTTTTTCTTATTTTATGTTTTTTGTACCAAGAATTCAGCATATTAGGAACTTGATTATATATGGCATTATTTTTAGTTTCAACAACATTGGTCAAATATTATTTATATAAAATCTTATACTTCCTGTGTTTCTTCAAAAATCCTGTCAACCGACAACACACCTTTTACTTTTTTTAATGATTCTATAACTGAAAATAACTGGTTAACATTGTCCACGGTAAGGTCGAATACACCTTTTGCTTTTTCCACTTCATAACCATCCATTTCCACCCTTAGAATATTTACATCAGAAGAAGATATTGTTTTTGTAAGTTTTGAAAGGATTCCGGGTTTATCTATACATTCAACAGATATTTTAGCAGGCATCTGTTCAGAGAATTTATTGTCCCATTCGACTTCAATTTTTCTTTGTGGGTCAACTTCAAGCAGGTGCTGGCAGTCGTTTTTATGTATCGTAATACCCCTCCCCCTTGTTATATAACCAGATATAGATTCACCCGGAAGGGGAGAACAGCATTTAGCAAATCTTGTCATTATATCATTAAAGCCTTTTACAACGACTGCATCTTTTAGTTCATCTTTTCGTATATTTTTAATTATTTTATCTATACGCAAGGCTTTATCTGCTGTATGCAGTTCAGTATCAGGTTCAAGGAATTTTATAAGATCATTAATAGAGAAATTGCCGAAACCCACGCCCCTGTAGAAATCTTCAATGGAATTCACACCAAACTCTTCAGTAATGTCCTTTAAATTTTCTTTCTTCAGTATCTCGTTAAGATTTATACCCTTGTCCCTTAGTTTTCTCTCCGTAATGGTTTTTCCAATCTCTTCTGCTTTATTATTTTCAAGTGTCCTCAGCCATGACCTGATTTTTGTTTTCGCCTTGGAAGTGACAACAAAAGAAAGCCAGTCCCTGTTTGGAGTCTGGTCCTTATTTGTTTTAATTTCAACCGTATCACCAGTTTTCAGCTTATAGTCAAGCGAGACAAGTGTTCTGTTAACCATCGCCCTGCTGCAATGGTCACCAATATCTGAGTGAACGGCATATGCAAAATCAACCGGGGTTGCTCCCTGCTGAAGTTCCATCAGGTCCCCGCCGGGTGTAAAGACATACAACAGGTTTGAAATAAGTTCACCCTTTATTGCATCAAGAAACTCGGCCGGGTCTTCGATGTCTTTATGTTCTACGAGCTTCCTGAGCATGGAATACATCTCATAGTTGCCATTGCTGCTCCCGTTCTGATCCTTATAGTTCCAGTGGGCCGCCACACCGTATTCAGCGTATTCATGCATATCTTTTGTTCTTATCTGTATCTCCACCTGTTCACCCAGGGGGCCAAGTACAGTTGTGTGTAGTGACTGGTATCCGTTGGTTTTTGGGAGGGCGATGTAGTCCTTGAATCTTCCCGGTATCGGTTTCCAGATAGTATGTATGGCACCGAGGGTCTGGTAGCATTCATTTTCACTGTTAGTTAATACCCTGAAAGCAAGGATATCATATACTTTCTCAAAATCCTTAGTCTGGTTCTGCATCTTCCTGTAAATACCGTAGTTATGCTTGAACCTTCCTGTTACGTCTGCATCAATGTTAAGTTCTGTAAGTTTTGATGTAATAGTTTTCTTAACTTCGTTAAGATAGTTTCTCCACTCTTTTTTCTTGCTTGAGACCAGCTTTGTTACTTTCCTGTAGTCTTTTGGATTTGAAAACTGAAAAGCAAGGTCTTCAAGTTCGGTATTTATCCAGTTAATTCCCAGCCTGTGCGCAAGTGGGGCATAGATGTCCATTGTTTCCTGTGAAATTCTGACCCTTCTTTCCTCGGGAAGGTATTTAAGGGTCCTCATGTTATGGAGCCTGTCCGCAAGTTTTATTAAGACAACACGAATATCCTTTGCTGTTGCAAGTATAAACTTCCTGAAACTCTCGGCCTGGCTTTCAAGTTTCGAGACGTATTCAAGCTTGCTGATTTTTGTTGTACCATCGACTAAAAAAGCAATATCTTCTCCGAACAGATCGTCTATTTCCTCTATTGTTGCAAGAGTATCTTCAACCGTGTCGTGGAGTAGCCCGGTGGTTATTGTAGATATATCTAATTTCAGGTCTGCGAGAATTGCGGAAACTTCGAGCGGATGGCTAAGGTAAGCTTCACCGGATACCCTTTTCTGGCCTGCATGCACCTTGGCAGAGTAAATATAAGCCTTTTTTATAAGATCAAGTTCACTATCAGATATCTTTTTATAAGTTGAAACCTTATCAATTATATCATTTAATCTAATCATAATAAGTATTAAGACACTTTAACTACAGTACATAACTATTTGTTATCATTACCTATATTATATAAATTAAAAATTTCATTCCTCATAAAAACTGTTTTTGACCTAACACTCTGCACTATTGACTCAAGTTTTCTGAGGGAGTTATCAATATCGTCGCTGACAATAATATAATCATAGTTATTTATCTTGGAAATCTCTTTTACGGCCATTTCCATTCGTCTTTCCAGGTCAGAATAATTTTCAGTATTTCTCTTACTTAACCTGTCCCTAAGAATATTAATGCTGGGTGGTACCAAGAATATATGTACAGAATTCTCATATTTCTTTTTAATCTGGGACGATCCCTGCACATCAACATCAAGCAAAATATCAATTCCTTTATTTAATACCTTGTCTATTTCACTTACCGGAGTCCCGTATAGATTCCCGTGGACCTCAGCCCATTCGGCGAATTGATCGCCTTTGATCATATCCCTGAACTCTGTTTCTTCGATAAATTTATAATCTATGCCGTCCTCTTCACCTTCCCTTATCTTTCTTGTTGTATAAGATATTGCAAAATCAACATTACCCATGGTATTTACCAGGTGTTTTGCCAATGTGGTTTTGCCGCTGCCCGAAGGCCCTGATAAGACGAACAATATTCCTTTTTTCATATTTTTTTTACTTTGTTATAATTATTTCCGTATATTATTTCAATAAATCTTAACCAGTAACTATTATAAGTTTAATATATTAAATTGTATAACATAATCTTTAAATTTGTAGTCTATCTGTCCATAATCACATCTTTTTTTATAATAATCCTTTATTCCGGAATAACAGATGAAAACAACTACTACACCTGGACCGATAAAAATGGAGTAACGCACATAGAAGATGATTTATCACGGATACCTGAAAGCACTATAAAAAAAGCCAAAACATTCAAAAATGTAGGGGCTTATGCCTGGTTTAAAAATATTTACACTTTTAACGAAACAAATAAAATTTATGCAGTTTATTTTTTATACGGGTTAATCTCCATTTTTGCAATTTTAATACTTATAACAAATATTAAAAAAAATATTCTGATTTACAAAAAAGAAAAGAATAATATAAACACGCAAAATAAGATTGAGGAATCAGGAATATTAAAATTATCCGGGAATCAATTTAGAGAAATTTCGATCGTTGTAATAGAAAAACTTGGTTATAAGCTTGATAGCACTGATAATTATTTAAAAAATACTATTGAATTCACCGCAAATAAAGACGGTAAACTTTATGCTGTTTCCATAATATTTTCTGATAACCCGGTTTCACATATAACAGTTAATGAAATATTCAGGGAAGGTCAGAAATTCGACTGCAACTATTTTGTTGTTTTAACAAACAATATATTTTCCGAGCCGGCAATAAAACTTGGGAATGAATTCAATACTGTTTTAATGGACCGTGTGGATATTGCTGGTTACATACTGAAATACGGACTTAACGGGAAGTAGCGAACCCATCAAGGACTTTAAGATTTATTTCATAAAAACTGTCCACAACAAGGTCTGCGTTTATTAATAATTCACGTCCATAACTGTTTGTAATTGCAATGCAGTTCATATTTGCGGATTTTGCTGCTTCAACCCCGTATACAGAATCTTCAATAACAAGGCACTCGTGAGGATATATCTCCGGCTTACTGGACCTGTTTATTTTTTGAAGTGATGCAATAAACGATTCGGGATCAGGTTTACATTTTAATACTTCATCTGCTGATGTAATATTCTGGAAATGATTAAGAAGGCCATACTTATTTAAAATAAACTCTATTTCCGACTTTAAAGCCCCGGAAGCAATAGAGAGAACATAACTGTTTTTTATTAATTCAATAAAATCGGTAAAGCCGGGAAAGAGTTTCACTCTACTTTTAAAAAGGTCATTAATAAGTAAATGTTTTACCTCTATTAATTTACCGATTAATGAAGCTGAAAAGTTTTTACCGTTATCATCAAATATTTTTTCGAAAAGTGTCTTGTCATCAAATGCGAGGTATTTGTTAAAATATGCCTCGTCCGAGAGGTCAATTCCATGTTCTTTGAGGACTATTTTAAATGCCTCCAGGTGTATGGGTTCTGTATCGGCGATGATTCCGTCGAAATCAAATATTATAGCTTTTAACATGATTGTTATTATGTGAAACTATTATTAAAATTGTGAATCAAATTAAAATACATTATATTTTTTTTACTTCAAAAATCTTAATAAAACTATAATATAAGTGATTACGTAAATTTAGGACTTAATAGCAATTCATTAAATTACTTATTATTGCTGAAAAATTTTCAGGAGAATTTAAATGGAAAACCCTACCAGGGAAGATGTAAAAGAGTTTTACAGTGAGGCTGCTGCTTCACCGCAGGAAGACCTATGCTGCCCGGCAAGTTATCCGCAGCAAAATATCGACCATATCCCCCAACAAGTCCTGGACAGGTTTTACGGATGCGGAAGCCCCATAATTAGTGCTGAAATAAAACAGGGTGAAAATGTGCTGGACCTAGGTTCGGGTGCAGGTATTGACTGTTTTATCGCTTCGAAATTAGTAGGGAAAGATGGTTCTGTAATCGGTATAGATATGACGGACAATATGCTTAAAGTTGCAAACGAATCTAAACTTCTTGTTTCAGACAACCTGGGTTACGGGAATGTTGAGTTCAGAAAAGGCTACCTGGAGAACATACCTGCTGAAGACAAATCAATTGACCTAGTAACTTCAAACTGTGTAATAAACCTTTCTGAAGATAAAACAAAGGTTTTTTCAGATATATCGAGAGTTTTAAGGGATAATGGCCGCCTGGTAATCTCCGATATTGTTTCAGAAACTGAAACAACACCGGAAATAAGGCAAAACAAAAAACTCTGGGGAGAATGTCTTGCAGGAGCACTCACGGAATCAGGTTTCTTATCAAATCTTGAAAAAACAGGATTTTACGGCATAGAAGTATTAAAAAAAGATTACTGGAAAACTATTGAAAATATCAACTTCTATTCCATAACAGTCAGGGCTTTTAAGTACCACAAATCTTCTTCCTGCAATTTCCAGGGACATAAAGCCGTTTACAAAGGCCCCTTCAAGGTAACAATAGATGACGAAGGTCATGTATTTACCAGGAACCAGGCCGTTGAAATCTGTACAGATACTTTAAATAAACTTAATAACGCCCCCTATCTTGGAAGTTTTACAATAATCGGACCTGACGGAGATGAAGCCGAAGCGTCCTGCTGCAATTCTGATACCAACGGCACGGGCAGCTGCTGTTAATAATTTATGGAGAACAATATGGATTATTACAACTCTGATGATTTAAAAAAGTTTTCCGAAGTAGGCAAATTCAGCAAGGATTTAATGGACAAATTTTTTGAATACTACAATTCAGCAATTAATAAGGACGGTGCACTTACAAAAAGAGAAAAATCACTGATAGCACTCGCAATTGCTCATTCAAAGCAGTGTCCGTACTGCATTGACGCTTATACAACGCAGTGCCTTGAGAGCGGCTCCAATCCCGAACAAATGACAGAAGCAGTCCACGTAGCAGCTTCACTTGAAGCAGGAATTAAACTGATACATGCCGTTCAGATGCAGAATATAATGAAGAAAAACGGTGCTATCTAGGAAGAACGCTTAATTATGGCAAGCTGCAATAACATTTGTGAATATGATTTTAAAAAGTTTTTAAAGAAGAACACAGTTAAATCGTCTCCTTCTACAATTAATACACTCCAGGTCAATATCACAAAACTCTGTAACCAGGCGTGCGTTCACTGCCATGTAGACGCGTCACCAAAGCGCAAGGAGCAAATGGACATCGAATCAATTAACAGGTGCCTTGAAATCCTGAAAGAAAATAGTGAAATAGTAAATCTGGATCTTACCGGCGGTGCACCTGAACTTAATCCTCACTTTGACTATTTTGTTACTGAAGCCAGGAAATTGAATAAGCACATTATGGTCAGGCACAATCTGACTGTTACTTTTGACGGTAATCCCGTAACAGGCGAATCAAAAAAGTATCTTCCGGACTTTTTTTCAGAAAACAGTATAGAAGTTATTTCGTCACTCCCCTATTATCAGGAATATTTCACCGATAAGCAAAGGGGAAAAGGCGTATTTGAAAAAAGTATTAATTCTATAAGGCTTTTAAATACAAAAGGTTATGGAAGGGATAAATCAGGCCTTCAGCTTAACCTTGTTTATAACCCCGTCGGGGCATTCCTGCCTGCTGACCAGGCCAGCCTTGAAATTGATTTTAAAAAAGAATTAAAAGAAAAACACAACATTATTTTCAATAATCTCTTTACAATTACAAACATGCCTATAAACAGATTTAAACAGCAGCTTAAGAACCTTAATTCATACCATGAATACATGGAAAAACTTATCAATTCATTTAATCCTGCGGCAGCTGAAGGAATAATGTGTAAAAACATTATAAGCGTAGGTTATGACGGTACGCTCTACGACTGTGATTTTAACCAGATGCTCGATATGAACATAGCTGTCGACAATAAACCTGCCAGCATTCATGATTTTGATTTTAAGACCCTTTTAAACAGGCAAATTAAGTTTGATTCTCACTGTTTCGGCTGTACTGCCGGGAACGGGAGCAGCTGCGGTGGAAATACGGCATAACAGGGATGCTTAAAAACAATTTAATTATATTTCTAAAGTATCCTGAACCCGGGAAAGTAAAAACAAGACTTGCTAAAACAATAGGATACGAAAAAGCGGCTGATGTTTATTCCGCGTTAACAAAATACTTAGTTTCACAGTTTACAGGTTCCCCGAGTTACAAAGTTACAGTTCATTACACCCCGGAAAATAGATCTGAAGAAATATCCCAATGGTTGAAAATTGACAACATGGTACTACAAAGAGGAAACAATCTAGGTGAAAAATTATCATTTGCTTTGGATATTTCTCTTAAAAATGGTTTCAAAAACGCTGTTGTTATAGGTACAGACTGCATTGAACTGACAAATGAGGATATCGAAAATTCATTTAAGTATTTATCATCAGAATATGATTCTGTTGTCGGTCCGACTAATGACGGCGGATACTACTTAATCGGATTACATGAAAGAAATTATCCGCTTCTTTTTAATGATATATCCTGGAGTACCGACAGGGTGTTTAATCAGACTATGGAAAGAATAGATGAGATAGGAATTAGGAATAAAGTTTTAAATTATTACAATGATATTGATGATATTTCGGATATAAACAGTAATGTTATTAAAATCATTAACAGCTACAAACCTGATTTAGGGATAACAATTTAATTTATGAGAAAATTTACACTAACTATATTTTGTATAATCCTGTTTACCGTATCCTGCAGCACCGGCGATTCCAACGGCATCTCGAGAACAGCCAAGAATTTCAAACTGCCTTCTTTCACAGATAATACCGATTACCAGTTAAACCAGTTTAAGGGCAAACCGGTAATACTAAATTTCTGGGCATCGTGGTGTGCCCCCTGCCGGCAGGAAATGCCCTTCCTTGAAAATGTATGGAAATCAAACAAGGACAATAATCTTGTTTTACTTGGAATCAATGTATTGGATGACAAAGAAGAAGCAGAAGAAACTTTAAAGGAATTTGGAATTACTTATCTCAATCTTTACGACCCGGAAGGAGATATAAAAGACAATTACAATTTACTGGCACTGCCAGTCACTTATTTTATTGACAAAGAAGGCAGTATATCGAAGATCAATTATGGTCCCTTCCTTGGGAAAGAAGGTGAAGAACTTTTTAACTCACTTTTAAAAGATATTATACAATGAACCCGAATGTATTAGAAGTAAGCTGGATAGCTGCATTTTTAGCCGGATTAATATCATTTCTTTCCCCCTGCGTACTGCCGTTAATACCGGGGTATCTTTCCCTCGTTACAAAACTATCCTTTGATGAATTAACCGATACTGAAAATACAAATAAGATAAAAGACATCCTGATACCAAGTATTTTTTTCGGTCTCGGGTTTACATCAATATTTGTATCACTCGGTATTTCCGCCTCATATATAGGCCAGTTCTTACAGGAAAATAAATCACTCCTGCTGCATATATCAGGAGCTGCAATTATCTTACTCGGATTTTTTACAATGGAGATTGTAAAAATCCCTTTTCTTTACAAAGAAAAAAAACTCGACATTAAATCAAACAGTTTTGGACTACTTGGCACTTTTTTTCTTGGCTGCGCATTCGGATTTGCCTGGACACCGTGCGTGGGACCGATACTTGCAACCATACTGCTCTATGCAAGCACTACTGGAGGTGCGCTGAAAGGCGGACTTCTACTTCTTGTCTATTCACTTGGTCTAGGTATTCCCTTTGTACTTACAGGTATTGCCTTTAACAAGGCTTTAACAGCATTCAAATTTATAAGGAAACACTATGCATACTATAAATATATAGTAGGTGTTACTTTAATTTCGGTTGGACTGCTGATGTTATTTGATAAAATCTTTTATCTTAATATTTATGGTCAGAAAATTCTTGATGTATTCGGAATTAATTTTTGGCAAAAATTTTAATTCCATAAATTATTCTAATAATTTTCATATATTATTGACTACTTATTAATCAATTCTTATAATAGTCTATCCAATTTAGAATAATGATTATTTTGTTACGGTTAGAGTACCGCAACATGGGCAGTTATTTATAATTAATTTCATTAAACAAAGTTGAAGGAGTAATTTAAAATGAGTGACAATCAGGCTGACATGAAAAAAGCTGCACTGGAATACCATAGCAGGGAAAGAAAAGGGAAACTTGAAGTAGTCCCAACCAAACCGTGTGATACTGCATGGGATTTATCATTAGCCTATTCCCCCGGAGTAGCTGAACCCTGTATCGAAATTAGCAAAAATGAAGAACTTTCTTTTGAGTATACAAACAGGGCTAACCTTGTAGCTGTTGTTTCAAACGGTACAGCAGTGCTTGGACTTGGGAACATAGGAGCAGCCGCAGGTAAACCGGTTATGGAAGGAAAAGGTGTGCTGTTCAAAAAATTTGCAGACGTAGATGCATACGACATTGAAATTAATACTGATGATGCCGACGAACTTATCAAAACAGTGAAATACCTTGAGCCGACTTTTGGCGGGATCAACCTTGAAGATATTAAAGCACCTGAATGTTTTTACATTGAAGAAACTTTAAAAAAAGAAATGAACATACCTGTCTTTCATGATGACCAGCACGGAACAGCGATTATATCAGGTGCCGGTCTTATTAACGCCTGCGAACTGGTAGGAAAAGAGATGAAAGATCTGCAGTTCGCTTTCAATGGTGCCGGTGCATCAGCTATAGCATGTGCGGAGTTCTTTATCACCCTCGGTGCAAAACGTGAAAACATGATTATGTGTGACAGCCGCGGGGTAATTTATGAAGGTCGTAAAGAAGGACTAAATCCACAAAAAGAAAGATTTATTGTAGATACACCGAAAAGAACTATTGAAGACGCATTAAACGGATCAGATGTTTTTGTCGGCCTTTCCAATGGCGGCGCAATAACTAAAGACATGGTAAAAACAATGAACGACAACCCTATCATATTTGCCATGGCTAATCCTGACCCGGAGATTACGTATCCTGATGCACACGAAGCAAGAAATGATATTATTATGGCAACCGGACGTTCTGATTACCCGAACCAGGTAAACAACGTACTCGGCTTTCCATTTATTTTCAGAGGCGCACTTGATGTAAGGGCGCACGCAATAAATGAAGAAATGAAAGTAGCAGCGGCAAAGGCTTTAGCCGCACTTGCAAAAGAACCTGTCCCGGAGAGCGTTGCATCTGCATATAAGAACGAAACATTTGAATTCGGTCCTGATTATATAGTCCCTAAACCTTTTGATCCAAGGGTACTTGTATGGGAATCTGTTGCCGTAGCCAAGGCTGCAATCGACAGCGGAATAGCCCGAATTAATATCGACCTGGATGAATACCGTAAGAAACTTGAGAATCAGATAAAAGATAAATTATAATTCTCAATTTTGATCCAATACAATAATAAAAAGACTGCTGCATTTATTTCAATCTTAGCAAGTTTTCTTTTATTTTGTATAAAAATTACCTTTGGCCTCCTTACCAATTCACTAAGTATTATTGCATCTGCGATTGATTCTTTCCTGGATCTTTCTGCATCGTTTATAAACTTTTTTTCTATTTATCATTCATCAAGGCCTGCTGATGAAGAGCATAAATACGGACACGAAAAAGCAGAAGCCATAGCAGCCCTGTTCCAGGGTTTTATTATCATTACTACTTCACTATTTTTAATATCTGAAGCTCTAAAAAGATTAAATACTAATGTTGTTTTAGACCAGCTGGACAAGGGTATTATTGTTATGATATTTTCCCTTTTTGTTAGTTACATACTTTCGGGGTACTTAAAGAAAGTAGCAATAAAAACAGAAAGTATGGCTTTACATGCTGACAGCTTCCATTTCAGGGCCGACCTTTATACAAACATTACGATTATTACAGGTTTAATTTTAGTTAAAATTACAGGCCTTACATCACTTGATTCTGTTATTACAATAATCGTCTCATCATATATTATTTATTCAACATACGAAATTATAATTGATTCCATAGATCTACTCATGGACCGTGAACTTTCCCCTGAAAAATTAAAAATAATTGAAAACACAATTAAAGAACATAGTATTGACATTAAAGGTTTTCATAAATTGAGAACAAGAAATGCCGGTTCAACAAAATTTATAGAGTTTCATCTTGAAGTGAATAAAGAACTTAGTTTCATAGAGGCACATGATATTTCTGAGGAGATAATAAAGGAACTTGAAAGGAAAATTCCAAAGTCAGAAATAATTGTGCACGTTGATCCTTCTGAATATCCTGATTATTCCTGACAAGGCCGAAAGTGTCTACTTTCTTTCTACATCTGTATTTAAAGTATCTATTACTATTTTAGCCTTACCCTTGTTCTTAGCTTCGAGCAAGGCCATATCAACCCTTTTCAGGATTGTCAGGTAATCATCGTCATCAACTAACTCAGTAATACCGATACTCACTGACATATTAATTGTTTTTTTATCGGCTTGTATATATGTATTTTTTAATATTTCCATTATTCTTAACAATACATTGCTTGAAGTTTCCGAATCAACGTTTGAAAATACTACGAGGAATTCATCCCCTCCCCACCTTGCAATCCAGTCACTTTCCCTCAGATTATTTTTTACTGTGTTCGCAACTTCAATAAGGCATTTATCCCCAACGTTATGTCCATAATAGTCATTGAAAAGTTTAAAATCATCTATATCAAACATCGCTACTGTAAGTAATTCGTTGTTACGTTTAACCCTGGCTATATCTTCGCTGATTCGTTTTTCAGAACTAAGCCTGTTATAAACACCTGTAAGGTGGTCTATCATCAGGTTTTTTGTGAGAGAACTCATTTTATTGTTAATAGATTCAACAAATTCCTGGACGTCTTTCATAAGCACTCCAAGTTCATCACTGTAAATTGAAGGCAGTTCCGGCAATACCCTGTTTTTTTTATATTCATCCAGTGAATCACAGACAAGGTTAATAGGTAATAAAAGTGATTTTATTAATATTGAAAGCAGGACTACTCCAATTGAAAAAGATACAAAAAACACAAAACAAAGCAGCAGTATCTGCTGTATATTAAAATTATACTGAAGAAGTATTATAACAATTGGAATTAACGCAATTAAGAAACAAATCAGTGTAATAAATATTACTTTCGAAGCAAATGTATCAAAAATTCCAATTTTGGATAAAAAATTATATAAAAATAAATTGTAATCTTTCTTCATGGCGTGTGGAAGGTTTTAATATAATACCTTTATTCAAAAATACCAATATATATTAATATTTTTAGTAACTTACAGTTGTCTTTTTCTTTTTTATAAAATCTTAGTTATTAATATTTGATAGTTTTTTCAGGAACTCCCTTGCTGATTTAACAGTTGGAAGCCTGAACCTTGCTTTCGACACGCCGTGGCCTATTTTAATTGTATAGGATTCTTCAGGCAGTACTTCAAATATATCTTCATCAGTCCAGTCATCACCGATAGCAATTATTAGGTCCCAGTCTTTTTTTGAAAGCCAGTTAATAGCGGCCCTGCCTTTGTTTATGGCAGAATATTTAATTTCTATTACTTTATTCCCTTCAAGTACACCAACTTCGAGGTTTACCGTAATATGAGAAAGTGTGTCTTTTAACTCCCCTACCCTTACTGCGGCAAGTGCGGGGTCGACTTTTCTGTAGTGCCATGCAAGTGAGTAGTTTTTTTCCTCGATAAATGAACCGGGCGTCCTGTCTACAAATAGTTCGAGGATTGGTCTGATTTCGTGTTTCCATTCAGTAGACAGGTTTTCATATGTCTCCCATTCACCATTATCCTTGATCCATATCCCATGTTCACCGGAAAGGCCGTCTGCAATGTCCCCAAGCCACTCCTCAAGGGTTTCCTTGTCCCTGCCGCTAATGATCACTACTTCATTTTTTTGGTTTATTTTTATTTTTTTCAGAATATCAGACAAATCTTTATCTGGTTTAACGTGTTTTGGGTTTTTGTTAAATTCAACAAGTGAACCATCATAATCGAGAAGAAAAAGGCAGTTCCGGGATTTTTTATATTTTTTTGTAAGTACCTTCATTGTACTGTCTGATATCTCAATTGAATGCATCTTTTCTCTAAGGTCCTTAACCTGCTCCAGTCTTTCTATGAAATCAGTTGCCCACCTGTTAAGGTCATATCTTTTTAACCTGTTCTGCATACCTGTCATTCGTAAATGTTTTTCTTCATAAGGCATCTCTATTGCCGTTTTAATCGCATCCGATGTCTCTTCCGTATCGTTTGGGTTAATTATTATTGCTTCACCTAGTTCTTTTGCTGTACCTGCCATTTCGCCAAGTATCAGAACACCGTTACCGTCATTCTTTGTTGCTACGTATTCCTTCGCAACCAGGTTCATACCGTCCCTTATCGGTGTTATTAAAAGGACATCAGCTAAAGAATAAAGTGATATAAGGTCATCAAAATCGAAAGACCTGTACAAATACCTGATAGGTTCCCAGCTGAGATTACCGTATTTGCTGTTTATGTTCCCAACAAGGTTGTCTATCTGGTCTTTAAGTTGTATGTAGTGTGATACTTTTGTTCGTGATGGGACAATAATCAGAAAGAACAGCACCTTGTTTGTATAACCCGGATTATTTTCCAAAAACAGTTTAAATGCATCAAGCCTCTGAATGATACCTTTTGTATAATCAAGCCTGTCTATTGAAAGGATATTTATATAGTCCCCTCCGATTCTCTTTTTTATAATTTTTTTCTTTTCTTTGACTATTTTCTTTTTCGGAGCATTTGAATATTTTTTATAATCTATTCCCATTGGAAATATTTCAGTTTTAATCGGCCTTTTATCAACATTAAACTGCCCCAGGTGATGGTCTATCCCAAGTATTCTTCTGACACTTTCACCAAAATGCCTTACATAATCAAAAGTATGGAAGCCCAGCAAATCAGCGCCTAGTAATCCTTCAATAATTTCCCTGCACCAGGGGATAAGCCTGAAGATCTCGGAGGAAGGAAATGGAATATGGAGAAAAAAACCGATCTGGACGTTGGGCATCCTGTCCCTTATTAATTTTGGCAGGAGCATAAGATGGTAGTCGTGTACCCAAATGATATCATCGGGATCAGCAATCTTTATAATTTCTTTGCAAAATTTCTCGTTTACCTCTTTGTAACTGTCCCAGAACTTTTTTTCATAGATTGCGTACTGTACAAAGTAGTGAAAAAGGGGCCAAATTGTTTCATTTGCAAACCCGTGATAATAATCATCTATTTCACTGTCAGATAAAAATACGGGGAATAAATTATCCTTATTTAGAATATTGTTAAGGTCTTTTATTTCTTTTTTACTTCTTGCTGTAAAATCCATACCGGGCCAGCCGATCCAGATTTTTTCATTTTTTACTTTTAAAGAACTTATCCCGGTAGCTAAACCGCCTACACTTGGTTCAACCTTCACTTTCCCGCTGGAAGTATTTAATGTTATGGGTAATCTGTTTGAGACAATTATCAGTTTATTCATATAGGTTCTTTTATATAGGTATTTTTATAAAATAAGCAGTAAAATATTTTCCCGGATAATATTAATGGATATGAAAAATATTAAAATAAATTTGTCTGCAATTTTGGCGTTTACAGCAATATTACTATTTATATTAATAATGTATTTATCCCTTTTTTCAAAAAATACAATTGTACCTGCATCTCCGCTAATTGGTAAACCGGCACCCTCTTTCATATTAAACACTTTTGATAATAAGACTGTAAGCCTGGAAAGTCTCGAAGGGAAAGCCGTAGTGCTAAATTTCTGGTCGTCATGGTGCATTCCCTGCAAAGAAGAAACTTTTGCAATTAACAGAGCTAATTTGAGATATCCTGACAGCAATATTATATTTATTGGTGTTAACATCTGGGATGACAAAGAGAATGCTCTCAATTTCCTTAGTGCATACCCCTCTGACTACACAAACGGATACGACCCATTAAATCAGATACACGTAGATTACGGAATCCAGGGAGTACCGGAAACATTTTTTATCAGTAAGGAAGGAGTTATTTCAAGCAGGTTCCAGGGAGAATTAAACGACAGTATTATTAACTACTTTGCCCGGGAGATTCTATAACGAATAATGAAAATATCAAAAACAATATTATTCACACTGTTTCTGACACTGTTTTTCAACTTATTTATTAGTATGAATTCCTTTTCAGATACTATTGATGACAAGGTATCTGATATATCAAATGAACTTTTATGCCCTGTTTGCAGGGGCCAGACAGTTGCCGAGTCCAATTCAGATTTAGCTAATGATTTCAGGGACATTATAAAAACAAAATTAAATGAAGGCTGGACAAGGGATGAAATATTAAACTATTTTACCCAAAGATACGGAGACACTGTCCTGTCCTCTCCTCCTGCCAGGGGATTCAGGCTGGTAGTATGGATACTACCGCTTGCAGTAATAATCATCGGTTTTATTTTTCTAAGCAGGTTTCTGAGATCAAAAAGTAAAACATATATAGACAATAATTCATCATCTGAGAACGAAAAGTATCTTGATGAAGTAGATGATCAGCTCAATAAACTGGATTAATCATCAAAGAAACGATTAAATTTTTCCTCAATCTCGGCGTAGTCAAATACATCATAATGCCAGTCTACACCCGTTTCTTTTCTTAGCCATGTTGACTGTCTTTTCGCATACCTTCTCGTATTCTGTTTAATTAAATCTACAGCCTCATTTTTTTCTATCTGTTTATCCAGGTAGTTGTTTAATTCTTTATACCCGATTGACTGCATCGGTTTTAATGAAGGGCTGAACCCCATTTCCCTTATATTCATTATTTCCTCAATAAAACCGTTCTCAAGCATTAAGTCCACGCGATTATTTATCTTTTTGTTTAACTCCATCCTGTCCATCTGCAGACCAAGTTTGTATACTTCATAATTATCTGTTTTAAAATTATGTTTTTTCTGTAGTTCTGAAATCTTCATTCCGGAACTGAAATAGACCTCAAGGGCGCGCTGTATCCTTATAAAATCATTCTCTTTCAGCCGTTTATATGAACCAGGATCTACTTTCTTTAGTATCCTGTAAAGAAATGAAAGGCCTTTAATTTCTTTAATATGCTGTATTTTTTCTCTAATTTCAGGGTTTAGATCACTTTCACCAATTAAACCTGAAAGGACTATCTTTACGTAAAGAAATGTGCCGCCTACGAGGATTATTTTCTGATTATTTTCAGATAGTTCTTTTATATTCTGTTCAGCAAATTTTCTGAACTCGGCAGCATTAAATTCCTGGTCCGGGTCGATAATGTCAATCATGTAATGGGGGACTTTACTTCTTTCATCCGGAGATGGTTTGGATGTACCAATATCCAGGTACCTGTATACCTGGAGAGAATCGGCATTTATAATTGAGGCATTGTTTCTTTCTGCAAGCTTAAAAGCAAGAGTGGACTTACCAATTGCTGTTGGACCTAGAATAACAAATAATTTTGGTTTTTTTATTTCATTACTCAAGGTTATGATTAATAATTAAAGTTATTTATAATCTTCTATATTTTCACTTAATGCTTCTTTTCTGCTTAGTCTTACTTTTCCGTCACGTTCTTTAGAAATACATTTAACGAGTATTTCATCACCTTCATTTAATATATCTGTTACGGCTTTTACCCTTTCAGGTGCCAGTTCCGATATATGTACAAGGCCGTCTTTACCGCCGACTAGTTCCACAATTGCTCCGAAATCAAGGATTCTTTTGACTTTACCGTAGTAGTATTCACCTACTTCAAGATCTTTAATAATGTTATTTATAAAGTTAATGGCTTTTTCGCATGATTCTGAATCGGGTGATGCTATGTTTACCTTACCATCATCATTTATATCAATCTGCACACCTGTGTCCTCTACAATCTTTTTAATCATTTTACCACCGGGGCCAATTACGTCCTTTATCTTGTCCTGTGGTACCATCATAGTCTGGATTTTAGGTGCATATGTTGAAATATCATCTCTTGATGATGAAATAGCAGAGTTCATATTTTCAAGAACATAGAAACGTGCATCTTTAGCCTGGCTTAAAGCTGTAGTAAGTATTTCTTTTGTAACTCCGGTTACTTTAATATCCATCTGTACCGCCGTAATTCCTTTTTCAGTTCCTGCAACTTTAAAGTCCATATCCCCGAGGTGGTCTTCATCGCCAAGAATATCGGAAAGAATTACAAATTCATCTCCTTCTTTAATCAGGCCCATTGCAATCCCGGCTACCGGGGAACTGATTGGCACACCCGCATCCATTAATGACAGCGATGCTCCGCAGACTGTAGCCATTGAGGAAGAACCGTTAGACTCTGTTACCTCGGAAACAATCCTGATTGTATACGGGAAGTCCTCATCACTGGGTAATACAGGCTTTATAGCTCTTTCAGCCAAAGCGCCGTGGCCAATCTCCCTTCTTCCTGTTCCTAGTCTGTTGGACACTTCTCCAACGGAGTAGGGAGGAAAATTGTAATGGAGCATAAATTTCTTTGTAACATCACCATCCAGGGAATCAATTCTCTGCTGGTCATATGAAGTGCCAAGAGTGGCAACTACTATGGCCTGAGTCTCTCCCCTTGTAAATAGTGCTGAACCGTGTGTCCTTGGAAGTACGGGAACATCAACTGTTATGTTCCTTACCGTTGTAAAATCCCTGGTATCAAGTCTAATTTTATCGTTTACGATTATTCCCCTGACAAGTTCTTTCAGGAGTTTGTCGTATGCCTTTTTAAACTCGTCTTCCATTCCTTCATACTTTTCTGAATATTCTTCAAGTAGTTCAGTCTGAACCTGTTTTATAAGGTCTCTGCGTTCTGATTTAGAATCTACAATAATAGGTTTTTTTAGTTTTTCAGTGGCGAAAGATTTAACAAGTTCTGCAATTTCAGCATTTTCTTCAGCTTTAACAATCTGACGTTTTTCAATATTTAATCCATCTGTAAGTTCTTCCTGAAGCTTAATAAGCTCCCTGCTGCATTCATGCGCATACATTAAAGCATCTATTACATCATTTTCACTGGCTTCTTTGGCACCGCCCTCTACCATAACGAGTGCTTCCCCGGTGGCAGCAACCATGATATCAAGATCGCCGTTTTCTCTCTGTTCAGGTGAAGGATTAAAAATAAATTCGTTGTTGATTCTTCCTACCCTTACTCCTCCGACTGGTCCTTCAAAAGGTATGTCAGAAATCATTAGTGCAGCAGAAGCAGCAGTAAGTGAAAGTGTATCAGGGGAGTTTTCCTGGTCGGTTGACATAACTGTAATAATTACCTGTGTGGGGTACTTAAAATCTTTTGTAATTAGTGGCCTTATGGGCCTGTCAATAAGCCTGGAAGTCAGTACCTCGTGTTCTGAAGGCCTTCCCTCTCTTTTAAAATAACCGCCGGGTATTTTTCCTGCGGCATATGATTTTTCCTGGTAATTAATCGTTAATGGAAGGAAATCTTCTTCAATTGCTTCATTTGTAGCAACTACTGTGGCCAGAACCGTAGTACCGCCGCATGTAGCCAATACCGAACCTGATGCCTGTTTGGCAACTCTTCCAATTTCAAATGTGTACTGTTTACCGAATATCTCTTTTTCTATTTTTTTAAATGGTATTGACAAGTAGTTCCTCCTGAATTTTTTACTTTCTTAATCCTAATTTTTTTATTAAATCACCGTACTGGCCTGGTTTTGTCCTTTTCATGTAGTTTAGAAGCTTCCTTCTTTTTGCGACAAGTCTTACCAGTCCTTTTCTGGAATGGTTATCTTTGGGTGCATTCTCCATGTGTTGTGAAAGGTATTCAATCCTTTTTGATAAAAGTCCTATCTGTACTTCGGTTGCTCCGACATTTGTTATAACATCGCTGTATTCCTTAACAACCTCTAATTTATCTTCTCTGTCGAGTGGCATACTTTCCTCCGAATATTTTAAGAATAATTTAATACTCTTAATACTTTAAATATTGTTTCCTTATCTTTTATTTTATTTATTTCTGAAGTGGGTTTAAGTGTTTCCAATATAGCCACTGTCCGGTTCCCGTTTCTAATAACCACTTTGTCCCGGTTATTTAATTCTGGAAGTTCGTGACCAGTGAAATATTGTTTTAATAACTTTTTTCCATTTCTTATTATTTTTTCAAGTTCATCATCAACATTAATATTAGGATATTCTTTTAATAGTTCGTTGATTCCTTTTAATTGATAATTATTTTCCTCAATTTCATTTAAATTATATGAATCTTCAAGCTTAAACTGTCCGCTTGACACTCTTTTTAATTCTTTAAGACTACCGCCGTATCCAAGTTTACTGCCTATATCACTTGCCAGTGACCTGACGTAAGTCCCTTTTGTGCACTTAACATAAAACTCTATAAATGGAGATTTAAAAGATATTAATTCAATCCTGTCTATATAAATCTCTCTGGGCTTTCTTTCTACGACTTCCCCCTTCCTGGCCATACTGTAGAGCCTTACACCGTTTACTTTAAGTGCAGAATACATAGGGGGTATCTGTGAAATATAACCCTTAAAAGAATAAAGACATGATAATATATCACTTTCTTCAATTTTTCCAACAGTCTTGGTATTTATTATATTTCCAGTCTCATCTAATGTATCTGTCTCTATACCTAACTGTACAGTTCCTATATACTCTTTAAACTCCTCGTTGAGGTATGGTATGAGTTTAGTTGCTTCATTAATGCAGATAGGAAGCACACCAGTTGCAAAAGGGTCAAGTGTGCCGGTATACCCCGCTTTCTTTATATTTAATAATTTTTTTACTCTTCCAAGAATTTTATTTGAGGTCAGTCCCCTGGGCTTATTAACAACAATAACGCCGTTCATCAGATTACCTCTTTTATTGTTTCATAAAGTGTTTCTTTTACTTTTTTCAGATCACCTTCAATGGTAAGCCCTGAAGCTTTTACATGTCCCCCGCCTCCGAATTTTTGTGCAATTGCGGATACATCAACATCATATTTGGACCTGAGGCTGATTTTCCACCTGTTTTCAGAACCATTATCTTTATTTTCCTGCCTTAATAAAACAGCAACCGAAATTCCGTCTATTTTTCGCGGTAAATTTATAATTCCCTCGGTGTCTTCCCTCGTTGTCCCGGTCTCCGAATACATGGAATTGTCTATATAGACAGAGGCGATCTTTTTCGTATCATCAATTTCCAGTGTATTTAATGCTTTAGCAATAAGGTTTATTTTCTTTAGAGGCTCACTTTCATATATGGCCTGTGAAATAAACTCCGGTTCTGCGCCGGAATCAACAAGTTCTGAGGCAATTTTTAAAGATTCTGAATTTGTGTTTGAATACCGAAATGAACCCGTATCTCCTACTATCGTTGCATAGATAAGGGTCGATATATCTTTTGTCATTTCAATATTCATGGACTGCAGCAGTTTGTAGATCATAACACCTGTTGATGCAGCTCCCGTATCTACCCATACAAGCTCCTGGTCACCGTTATTTGTGTTGTGGTGGTCTATTACAATTTTTTCTTTAAATTCTGCGGTCTTAATATATTCATGGAACTTAATACCGGGCCGCATATCATCTGCACTGTCCAAAAGGAAAATGCATTCGTAACCTTTATTGAGCGAGTTTATATCATTAATAACCCTTTCCCATTCCGGCAAAAACTTGAGGTGGTCAGGTGTTAGATCGTTATTATAGAAATGTACATTCTTTCCTAAACTCAGCAGTCCAAGTCCAAGTGCAAGAGTGGAACCAAGGGCATCACAATCGGGATTTTCATGTGCCGTAATCAGAAAACTGTCATGATTCTCTATAATAGTTTTTATGTTATTGATTTCATTCACTATCAAGGTTCCTGAGGAGTTCGTCAATTTTGTATCCGTTTTCAAGCACTGAATCGAATTCAAACTCTATTATCGGTGTTTTTTTCATTCTTAAATTTTGTGCAACTTTTTTTCTTATATAACTGCCCGCACTGGTAAGGCCTTTTTTAATCTCTTCTATATCCGCTTCTTCATTAAGTTTTGTAAAATACAGCTTAAGGTAACCCATATCATCGGAAATGGTAAAATTAGTTAGCACAACCGATTCTAAACGTGGGTCCCTGATTTCGGATTTTGCAAACATTCCTGAAACCTCTTTCATTATCTGTTCGCCAACCCTTTTTGATCTTTTATAACTAAATCCCATATTTCTAGTAATTTAATATTTCAACTTCAGACCCTGTGACCTGATAGTTATTCCCTTCATTTATATAGTTTAATACTTTATCTATTACCGAATTTATATATGTAATTTCGTTTGAAACCGTTACAATTGCTATAATTGATTTTTTCCAGCTATTAAGAAGATCTACTTCGGAAACAGAAAGATTTGAAAACCTGGATTTCAATTTTTGGACAAGACTTTTAACAACTCTGCGTTTTTCTTTTAATGACCTGCCAGATTCAATATATAATTCGACCCTTATTAAACCAATTACCATCTATCTAAAGTTCTTGTTTTGTCTCTTCATATTTAAAGGTTTCAAAGGTGTCGCCTTCTTTTATATCGTTGTAATTTACAACACTTATACCGCACTCAAATCCGGACTGCACCTCTCTGACGTCATCCTTAAACCTTCTGAGTGAATCTATTTTGCCTTGGTATATCTGTACAGAGTCACGAATTACCCTTATATGATTATCCCTTTCAACTTTACCGTCTGTTACCATACAGCCGGCGATAGTCCCTATTTTAGATATATGAAATGTTTCTTTTACGTCAACATGTGCCGTTATCACTTCGCTTACCAGAGGTTCAAGCAGACCTTCCATTGCATCTTTTATTCTGCTTGTAACGTCATAAATTATTTTATGCAGTTCAAAAGAAACGCCTTCCTTCTCTGCAATTTTTAGCGCATTACTGTCCGGCCTTACATTAAAACCAACAACTATAGCATTTGAAGCGCTTGCGAGGACAATATCTGTTTCATTAATACCCCCTACCCCCGAGTGTACAATAGTTACAGTACATTTTTCACCACTCAGTTTTAAAAGTGATTCTTTTAACGCTTCAACTGAACCATGGGTATCACCTTTAATAACAATAAACAACTCTTTAACTTCGTCTTTCTCAAGGTTCTCAAAAAGCTGTTCAAGTGAAACTTTTACGTCCGGTACTTCTGTTTTCTTTCTTAGTTTTGATTCACGGTTGCTTATAACTTCTTTTGCTGTTTTTTCATCTTTAACAACATAGAACCTCTCACCGGCATTCGGAACACCGGAAAGGCCCATTATTTCCACTGGAATAGATGGCCCTGCATTCTTAACATCAGCACCCTGTTCATCCTTTAGTGCCTTTACCCTTCCTGAGTGTGTACCGGAAATTATATAATCACCTATTTTGAGGGTCCCTTCTGTTACTATTACAGTTGATATGGCACCCCTACCCTTATCAAGCTTTGCCTCTACAATTACACCGTTTGCCCTTTTGTCGGCTACGGCTTGAAGTTCGAGTATGTCCGACTGCAACAGAACAAGATCAAGCAGTTCTTTTATTCCCTGTTTGGACTTGGCTGAGACTTCTGCAAATAGTGTGTCCCCTCCCCATTCTTCAGATATTAATCCATGTTCAGATAACTCTCTTTTAATTTTTTCCGGGTCTGAATCATCTTTATCTATTTTATTTAATGCGACAATAATTGGGACTTCTGCTGCTTTAGCATGGTTTATTGCTTCGAGAGTCTGCGGCATTACGCCGTCATCAGCGGCAACTACCAATACAACAATATCCGTAATGCTTGCCCCTCTTGCCCTCATTGAAGTAAAAGCTTCATGTCCCGGGGTATCAATAAATGTAATTACCTTGTCCCCTACATTTACTTTATAGGCTCCTATGTGCTGTGTTATTCCGCCGGCTTCACCAGTAACAACACTAGTTGTCCTTATACTGTCTAAAAGTGTAGTTTTACCGTGATCAACATGTCCCATTACAGTTACAACAGGCGGGCGTGGCACTAAAGTATCGTTTTCATCACTTTCAAGCAGAAAATCATCTTCTTCATATTTTTCGATTTCTATACTATGTCCGTATTCCTCTGCAATTATTGTTGCTGTATCTGAATCTATCTCTTCATTTATAGTTGCAGGCATACCAAGCTGCATAAGTTTTCTTATCAGGGCAACTCCCTTAATCCCCATCTTCTTTGCCAGTTCCCCGACTGCAACAGTCTCGCCAATTTTAATAAGTTTACTACCCTGTTCTTCCTGTTCGGGTCTGCTGCCTGTTGGGGCTGTACCAGCTGATTTTCTTTGTTTAAATCTATTATCCTGAAAAGGCCTGTTTCTTTGTCCTGGTCTGCCTTTTTTATCCCCGGCAGGAGATTTTGGCTTGAATTTTCTGTCATCGACGACGTACTCTTTTTTTCTTGTAGGAAGCTTTGTTCTGAATGCTTTCCTTAACTCTTCGAGTGAATCTTCATCAATTATTTCTTCTTTACTTATTTTTACTTTCTTTGCTTTTTTCTTCTTTTTAGTTTCTTCTTCTTTAAAGTCTTTATCTTTAGCCGGAGCTTTGGCTTCTGCTTTATCTTCTTTAATATCCTGAATTTCTTCTAAAGCTTCAGGTGCATCAGCCACTATTTCCGTCTGTTCTTTTACTTCAGTTTGGTCGGAATCAGCAGCAATTTCCGTAATATTTTCTTTTTCAGTCTCGGGTTCAACTACCTCTTCTTTTTCCGGGGATTCTTTTACTTCTTTTAATTCTTCGGGTTCTTCAACCTTTTCTTCTACCTTTTTCTTTTTTCTCAGTACAACTTTGTTTCCTTTCCTGCGTTCAACAACTTCCTGGCCTGATTCTGATTTAAATACTTTAACCTCTTCAGACACTTCTTTATCTTTATCCGGAGAACCTTTTTTTGTTTTATCGCCGGATACATTGTCTTTAATTTTTTGAATATAGTGGTCTTCTATAGCACTCGCGTGGCTTTTTAGTTCCAATCCAAGTTCTTTAGCGGCAAGAATAATATCTTTATTAGTTACGCCAACTTCTTTTGATAGTTCGTATACTCTGACTTTTCCCATATTGTTATATCTACTTTATTTCAATCATTACCGATAAAGTAATTTAGACCTCTTCATCATTATTTTTTTTCTTTTCTTCCTGCTCAGCATCAGGTTCATTTTCCGCAACAGCTTCTTCAGATATTTCTTCAGTTGCCAAGGTTGCTTCAGGGGTTTCTTCTATCTCTTCAACTTCTTCCGGAGCTTCTGTTTTATCACCGGACTCTTCAGTAGCATCCGATCCCTCTTTTGCAGCTATTTCTTCTTTAGCTTCTGCTGAAACTTCTTCTGTTTCTTTTGTCTCTTCAGGATTATCTTCAGATTCTGGTTTTAGATCATCCACTGTCATCTGTTTTAATCTGTTTTTTAAGGCTATACGAGCCGAAGTCTGAATTTTTTCTATCTCTTCCAGATCGTCAAGTGAAGAAGTTCTTAATAACTGATCAGGATCAGCAAAAGCTATATCTTCGAGGCTTCTGTAACCTTCATTGTAAAGTAAATTTGCTGATACCTCACCGACCTTTGGAAGGCTCATCATTAGTGAGATAACTTCCTGTTGTTCTTTTTTGACCTCTGATTCTGTCTTTATGTCAATTTTGCAGTCCGTGAGCTGCGAAGCAAGCCTTACATTCTGGCCCTTCCGCCCTATCGCAAGAGAAAGCTGGTCATCATCAACAATGACTTCCATAGCCCTGTTGCTCTCATCAATAATCACCTTGTTAACCTTTGCAGGTGAAAGCGCATTACACGCATACCTTGCGGTATCACTTGACCATGGGATAATATCTATCTTTTCTCCCCTTAGTTCCTGGATTATGTTCTGCACCCTTGCACCCCTCATACCGACACATGCTCCTACCGGGTCAACATCAGGGTCCTTGGAATCGACAGAAATTTTTGTCCTTCCGCCGGGATCACGGGAAATTGCTTTAATTTCAACTACCTGTTCATTTATTTCAGGCACTTCTGAAATAAACAACTTTCTAACAAACTCGGTACTTGACCTTGAAAGTATTAACTGGGGCCCTTTCTTAGCCTCAACAATATCAAGCAGTATTGCCCTTATTCTCTCTTTAGGCTTGTAATACTCTCGCGGAACCTGCTGTTCCTTTGGCAGTACGGCTTCTGTCCTTCCAATATCAACTATTACATTTTTCCTTTCAATTCTTCTTACAATTCCACCTACAAGGTCGCCTTTACGGTCTATAAACTCGCCGAAAATAACCCTGCCTTCAGCCTCTTTTAATTTTTGAAGCACTTTCTGTTTAGCATTCTGAATCGCAATCCTTGTAAAATCAGGGTTTATTTTTACACCTATTAAATCACCAATTTCTGCATCAGGGTCTAACTCGCTGGCTTCGTCTAAAATAATTTCGACATCAGGATCAAGAAGTTCTTCAACTACCTCTTTAAATTCGAATAGTTCAACTTCACCATCATCTTCATTATAATGAACCTCAAGTTCATTATATTTGTCATCCATTCTGAATAATTTTTCCGCTGCAGAAAGTACAGAATCCTCTACTGCTTTTATTATTTCGTCTTTATCGACGCCTTTGTCTTTAACTACAGAATCTATTACTCTGCTGAGTTCGGTAAGCATTGCTGCCTCCTAGAAATCAATTTCTAAATTTGCTTTATGTATTTGATTAAAGGACAGGCTGTATAATGAACCATCAACGTCCATCTCTATCCCTTTATCATTTGTATCCTTCAGATACCCTTTAAACACTTTCCTGTTCTCTATTAGTTCGTTTGTTTTAATTAAAACCAATTTACCTTCGAACCTTTTAAAGTCCTCTAATTTTTTTAATGCCCTTCTAAGCCCCGGTGAAGAAACTTCCAGCACATATCTTTCTTCTATAACATCGTTTACATCAAGAAGGGTACTCAACTCCCTGCTGATAACGGCGCAATCATCAACAGTGATACCACCCGCCTTATCGATAAAAAGCCTCAGTACCTTCCCAACACCCTCTTTTCTGAAATCAACATCAACCAGTTCCATGTCCCTGCTCTTTAAAAGAGGCTCAGCCATCGTAAGGATGTTGTCAATTACACTGTTTTCTGCAATTTTTTCCATATTTTTACAATAAAAAAAGCGGGCTACAACCCGCTTTCAAATAATAATTTGTGTAATATAATACATAAACGATATAATTTGAGCAAGAAGACTATTATTATTTAATTTTTTTTATACAAAATCTTATGTTTTTATTAAAAATAATCATAAAATCCCTGAAATTCGACAAGTCAGTATACCTCGAGGCAAAGAACAATCAGGGGTTTCTTAAATTTTCCCTTCTTATTGTTCTGCTGGTCAGCCTGTGTACAGGCATAGGAACAATAAACCTTACTAACGACAGTTCCGTTATAAGGGACCTCCTGTCATCAATAATAGGATGGTTAATCTGGACATCTATTATTTATGTAATTGGTGTTAAATTTATGAAAAACAGTTCAAGTTTTTCACAGATTGCCAGGACACTGGGTCTTGCCTATTCACCGGGAGTACTGAATATTTTCGGAATAATTCAGTTTATTTCTCTTCCATTACTTGCAATTACTTCAATCTGGACAATAGTTTCATTTATATTTGCACTTAAACATGCGCTTGTAATTTCGGCCGAAAGGGCTTTCCTAATCTCACTAATTAGTTTTATTCCCTATTTGGTCTTTAGAAGTTTACTTTTTCTGCTTTAATTTCTTTCTTAGATTCACATATGACTGGCTTAACTGCTTAAGTAGATTTTCATCTTCAATTCCGCCAAATTTTATTGCATTATAAATTTCCGTAAGTACCGAAAATTCTTTGTATTCAGATTTACTTTTACCACTTACATAATCTGCAAATTCGTCAGATGTCATATAAGGCTGTTTTTTAAACCCATTTTTCCGCATCAGTTTAAGAGATTCCTTATATGTATCTGATGCCAGGGAATTGCTTTTGCCACTAGTGAATATAAAGGGGATTTTGTCTTTAAAGAATGAAATGACAATGAGTATAAATATTACTCCAGCTATTGACCCAATGTATAAACGTGTTTTTTCAGTTTTTAATTTTGATGTGAGATTAAAATTAAATTTACCAGACCTGTTACTTATATTTTTTAATATCCTTCTTTGGTCTTTTACATCAAAATCGACTACGTACCTGTTCCACCTGTATCTAAGGTACTCAATCGATCCTGACACAATATTAAAAGCAGGATACAGGCCGGCACCTTCCCCGGGTGTTGGGTCAAAACTTATCCAGCCATATCCGGGGAAATACACTTCGACCCATGCATGTGCGTCACTTTCTCTTATCAGGTAGTACTCCCCAATGGAGTTGTATTCGCCGCCAACAAACCCGGTAACCAGTCTTGAAGGTATTGACATTTCCCTCAGTAAAACAACCATTGCCGTGGCAAAGTATTCGCAGTGACCGTCCCTTCCTTCAAATAGAAACTGGTCCAAAGGGGGACTATTACCGCTGTTTTCAAGGACCCTTGTATAATTAAGATTATTCTTCAGATATTCCTCTACATTTTTTGTAATTTCATAACGTGATTTACCTTCAATATATAGTTCATCTGACAACCCTGAAATTTCCGGGCTCACATCAAATGACTGTGAGTATCTCGGGCCTTCAGTTCGGGACGATAAAACTACGGAATTCGCTAACTGTTTTTCACTATAAACCGTAAGGTCTGAATATGCGGTGTACCTGATATTGTTTGTAAAATGTCCGTTATGATAGTAGGAGTTGTTTACCGTATACAGGCTTCTGAACGGCAGGTCACCTAAGGCAACTGGTGTATTTGCTGAAAAAATAACATCTGTGTCTAGTGGCTGCGCTACAATTTCCTGTATTGCCAGATTTTTTTTCTTATTTTTATCAAGTACGAACAAACCGTCATAGTTCTTTCCGATTCTTCTTTTCTGGTCCCTGAATCTTTGTGACCAGAATTTCCCGTCAAAATAATCAAGTGCTACACCTCTCCAGTAAATGGTGTCAGGGAGTTCTTTCCTTGTTTTATTAAGAAATTTAATCCTCATTACCGGTGAGCTGTCTTTTTTTATTTCACCCACCTGGCCTAGCTCAATTTCGTCATTAAAACCTGTTCTTAAGTTGTTTTTATTTAACAGTGAACTGGACAAAAAATTACCTTTAAACCTGGGCATAAACAGAAACGCGGAAAGACTTAGTATTATTACACCTATCCAGATCAGTGTGGTGGAACTTATGAGTGTCGTGAATTTAAACTGGCTGTCTTTTTTTATACCATCGCTGATATTGAACTGCTCTTTGTAGATGTTGAATAAGAATATTGTGATTACAGAGAGTAAAACAAATACTAAAAGCAAAACCCCGAACGCTATATTTGTAGTGGTCACTGCCCCTGCCAGAAGCTGGAAAAAACTTATTAATATTATCTGCTCATAGTCCTTTACATCTTTTTTACCCAGAAATTTAATCAGCTGTATATAAACAATAAAATAGAACAGTATTGAGATTATTTCCTCGTTAAAAAAGAAAATTCTTCCAAAAAGGAACAATATTAGAAGTACCGCCAGCACATTACAAAATGTGTTGTTTAACAGGGATTTCCTTCCGCTCATGTCATAATAAAGGCTTGCAAAAAGAACAATCAGGTACAAAAATACAAAAATTATGCTGGTAATGTTATGAAGTAACATTGATGCATAGCCCGTTAGGGCCAAAAGATGTGTAAATAAAGAAAGGCTCTTCCTTATATCCATATCAGCTGAGTAAATATTTAATTTCCATTTCTTTTAGTTTTTTAATCTTCTTTTTTATATCCGCTGCTTTTTCGTATTCATGCTTACCCGAAGAAATTTTCATTTCCCTGAAAAGTGATTTAATTTCTCTGGGTATTTTTTCCGGGGGTATGTTATCAAGTTCTTCTTCCTGTTCTTTTGTAATAGTTAGATAATCAGATTCATAAATTGATTCCAGTATATTTGAAATATCTTTCTTGATAGATATAGGGGTAATATTATTTTCCCTGTTGTAATGAACCTGGATTTTTTGTCTCCTGTTTGATTCAGCGATTGCATTTTTCATTGAATTTGTAATCCTGTCTGCGTAAAGAATTACCCTGCCGTTTACATTTCTCGCCGCTCTTCCAAAAGTCTGTATAAGTGATGTTTCAGAACGGAGGAAACCTTCCTTGTCTGCATCAGTAATAGCAACAAGTGAAACTTCCGGGATATCGAGCCCTTCCCTCAGGAGGTTAATTCCTACCAGTACATCGTATTCACCAAGCCTTAAATCACGGACAATCTTTATTCTTTCAAGTGTATCAATATCTGAATGGAGGTATCTGACCTTGAGTCCAATTTCCTTGTAATACGATGCGAGGTCTTCGGCCATTTTTTTTGTTAACGTTGTAACAAGCACTCTCTCACCATTTTTGATGGTATTCCTGATTTCGTCAAGGAGGTCATCAACCTGGTTTTCAGCACTTTTAATAATTATTTCAGGGTCTTTTAATCCGGTTGGCCTGATTATCTGCTCAACTACATATTCCTTTGATTTATCGATTTCATATTCTGCAGGGGTTGCAGATACATAAATAACCTGGCCCACTCTTTCAGCAAATTCTTCAAAATTGAGCGGCCTGTTATCAAGTGCAGAGGGAAGCCTGAATCCATTTTCTACCAGAGTCAGTTTCCTGCTTCTATCGCCTTTGTACATAGCCCTAAGCTGGGGTACCATCTGGTGGCTCTCATCCACGATACAAAGAAAATCATCTGGGAAATAATCCAGCAGGGTATATGGCGACTCACCGGGCTTCCTTCCCGATATATGTCTAGAATAGTTTTCGATTCCAGGGCAAAAACCCATGGTCTTTAACAGTTCCAGGTCATAATTGGTCCTTTCATTTATTCTTGTCCTTTCAACTTCCATACCTTCGGATTTAAAATACTTCAGCCTTTCGTCAAGCTCTTCCTTTATGGTCTCAATGGCTTTTTTTAATTTTTCTTTAGGTGCGACATAATGTGAACCCGGGAAAACAGTGATTTTATTAATCTCTTTTATTTTTTTGCCGTTAAGAGGGTCTATCTCCGTTATTTTTTCTACTTCGTTCCCAAAAAATTCAACCCTGTAAGCAACAGAATCCTTGTCCGATGGATATATATCCACAACTTCGCCTTTGACCCTGAATGAACCCCTCTCAAGGTCACTCAGTTTCCTGTTGTACTGCACCTCGGTCAACCTCTGCAGAAGTCTCTCACGCCCGTAGTTCTCACCCTTCTTTATAATTGTTAACATGCCGTAGTAGTCAGCCGGAGAGCCGATGCCATATATTGAAGACACACTGGCAACAATTACAATATCCCTTCTCTCGAAAAGCGCCGTGGTCGCAGAATGGCGAAGTCTGTCAATTACTTCATTTATGGAAGCATCTTTTTCAATGTATGTATCCGTAGCAGGTATATAGGCTTCTGGCTGGTAGTAGTCGTAATAACTTACAAAATAATGGACTTCATTTTCCGAAAAAAACTCTTTTAACTCGGAGTATAGCTGCGCAGCAAGAGTTTTATTGTGTGCAAGTATTAATGTTGGCCGCTGAACACTGTTTATGACGTTAGCGATGGTAAAAGTTTTACCGCTTCCGGTAACACCGAGCAGAACCTGGTCGGTAATCCCGTCATTTATTCCCTGGATCAATCTGTTTATTGCATCGGGCTGGTCACCCTTTGGCTTGTAATCACTTCTTAAAAGGAAGTTCTTCGGCACATCGATAAGTTTAAATCATTATGGGCTAAAATTAAGAAGTAAATCTTTAATAAAAAGTAAGTCCTTTACCAGGGCACTGATCAAGAAAAAAGACCGTGTTTTCCGGGGTACCCTTCATGTAGCGTTCTTTAATTAACTTAAGCTGTGTCCTTTGTTTTGGAGTGAGTACTTCCCTGATTTCCCAGAACATATTAATTTTCAATTTTTGTCCTTCGGCTTTTAAAGTATTGATTTCATCTGAAGCTTTTAAAACTTCTTCCCTGGTTGAATCTGAATTCTGTACTAATTTCTGGAGCTTTTTTTCCTTGGAATTAATTTTTTTATTGAACTTTTTTATTTTGCCTTTATACGTCTGGAAAATATTTTCAATCTCATTGGCCTGGGTATCTGTCAGCTGGAGCTCTTCCGCAATATCACCATTTCTCCACCACATTTTTTTATCTTTGTACTTACCCGCATTAACTGCACCTGTTAATAAAATCAGAGCTAAAAACATTAATGTAATAATTCCGTTATATCTCAAAACAGTTTCTCCTGATATTAATTTTCAAGATCCTCCCATGGACCATAAACATTAAGCCCCTGTGTAGAATTCTTACTTAGGGCATTTTCAAGATCATTTAAAAGTAATTCATCATCAGCATCATACACGAAACCGGACTTTTCTTCCTGGGTAACAAAGTTATTTACCATTATAGTGCTCAGCAATAATAATACTGCAAGTGAAGAAACAAATGCCCATTTCCTGTTCATGAAGTTAAAAGGAAAAAATGAGCTGTTTTTCTTCTCTTCTTCTTTTGAAATATTTTTCCAGAATTTCCGGATATAGTCATCACCAGGTTCTAAGGTTTCAAAAGAACCCATATAACTCCACAGTTTCCTGGATTCCTCGAACCTGTCCCTTAGTTCACCAGTATTCTCGACCTTGAGGAGGAGATCCCTGCTTTCTTCTTCAGTGAGTTCGCCTGAGAAATAATCTTCTATCTGCTGTAAAGTTTTCTCATCAATCATTATATTCTATCTCGTCTAAATGCGGCTTTAGTATATCTACCAGCTTTGCCCTTCCCCTGAAGATGTGGGTCTTAACTGCACCAACACTGCAATCAAGGGCTTCAGAGACTTCAAGGTAAGACAATCCCTGGTACTTACAGAGCGTAATTGCAAGTCTTTCTTTTTCCGGAAGTGTGCTTATCGCGAGCATAACCCTGTCGTTTAACTGTTTTCTCTGCATCAGGTTGTGGGCATCCACGGATTTTACATCTTCAAGGTCTCCAATGTTTTCCCTGATCTCGTCAAGACTGATATTTAAATCTTTCTTTTTTAAATTTGTAAGGCACAGGTTTGTCGCAATTTTATATAGCCATGTAGAAAATTTTGCCTGTGGTTCATATGTGTTTATAGATTTATACACTCTTAAAAATACTTCCTGCGTCAGATCTTCACATATATCAGCTTTATAAGTAAATTTGTAGATAAAATTCAGAATTCCCTTATAATGCCTCCTCATTAACTCGTTAAACGCACTTTCGTCTCCGGCTTTGGCCCTTAGCGCAAGATCATGATCGCTTTCTGTATGCATACTAAGTCGTTATTAATATTAAACTTTATATTTTCAATAAATGTTTCAACAACCAGAAATAAATAAAATTATAATATTTAATACTCTCTTTATATTTAAAAGTTTAATAAATATCTATAATTGTTATTTGTAATAAATCAACTCCCTTGACAATTCCCATGCTGTTCGGTTTCAATTTTAAATATATGAACAGTATGGTTTATCTGGTTGGCGCAGGCCCGGGTGATCCCGGATTAATTACCGAAAAAGGCAAAGAGCTTTTAAAAAATGCCGACGTTGTTGTATATGACTCTTTAATTAACACTAAGCTCCTTGATCATTGCAGCAAAAATACAAAATTAATCTTTGTAGGAAAAAAATCTAACAACAGGTCAATTACACAAAAAGAAATTAACAATATCCTTATCAGTTCGTCGGCCGGGAACAAGCTTGTAGTAAGGTTAAAAGGCGGAGATCCCTTCTTGTTCGGACGGGGCGGGGAAGAAGCAGAAGCACTTACAAAAGCCGGGGTGCTTGTTGAGGTCGTGCCTGGTGTTAGTTCCATTAGTGCAGTACCCGGTTATTCAGGAGTTCCACTGACCCACAGAAAATACAATTCTTCATTCGCTGTAATTACCGGTCACGAGAACCCGGGCAAGAAAAAGTCAAATATTAACTGGAAGGCAATATCTTCACTTGATACGCTGGTTTTTCTAATGTCTTTGAAAAATCTTTCACTTATTATAAAAAAATTACTTTCTAACGGGATGCCTTCTGATATGCCCGTAATTATTACTTCGTGGGGCACACTGCCTACGCAGAATTCTGCTGTTGGCACACTCGCAGACATTGTTGATAAAGTGAAAGAAAACAGGGGTATTACAACACCCGCTGTAATTCTTATCGGAAGAATTGTTAATCTGAGAAACTACATAAACTGGTTTGAGAATAAACCTTTATTTGGAAAGAACATAATTATTACAAGAGCAAGTGAACAGTCAGCTGCACTTAGAGATAAACTACATTCCTACGGGGCTAACGTTATCGAACTGCCTTCAATTAAAACTGTACCGGTGAAATCCTGGAATACAGTTGATTCTGCAATAAAAAACTTTAATAAATATAATTACGTAATTTTTACCAGCGTAAACGGTGTAAAATATTTTTTTGAAAGGATTAAGAAGAATAAACTTGATTCACGTATTTTTAAAGATAAAACAGTTATCACAATTGGTGAGAAAACTTCTCTTGAGCTCAGTAAATACGGACTTACTTCTGACCTTACACCTAAAAAATATACAGCTGAAGGTATTTTATCTGCCCTTAAGTCTCATAACTTAGAAAATAAATACGTATTAATACCAAGGGCAAAAGTTGCAAGAGACATTCTCCCCTTGACTCTTAAAAAATTAAAAGCAAAAGTAACCATTGCTGACTGTTATGAAACAGTTTTACCGCCTACAAAAAGCACATTTAAGAAAGAAATTATTGAAAAACTCAAATCAGGTGAAATTGACCTTATTACTTTTACCAGCTCTTCCACTTTTACAAACCTTAAAAAGATGCTTGGGAATAACATAAAACACCTTAATAACACGATAATTTCTTCAATTGGCCCAATAACAACCATGACAGTTGAAGAACATGGCTTCCAAACTGAAATTCAGGCAAAAAAACATACCGTTGAAGGGCTTATAGATGAAATTATATCTTATTTCAATTCTCCAAAACCTGACAAATTGTCAAAAAAATAATCAATATATTCAAGTATTACTTGAATATATATAAAATTATTTTTAACTATTCGGTGTAACTTACGGTCACAACTCTATTTTTAATTTTAAACAACTTAAAGTTAATAATTTCCTTAAATTATTACGCAAACTTAAAGTAATATATGAATACAAAAAAATTATTAATTTAAATTAATTCAAAGCTAGAAATTACTTAAACTTGCAAATTCGCAATAATTAAATAATTATTATTAGTTATGTCAATTATATAAAGAAAGAATTATTGATTTTCTTTGAAAAAATGACATTAACTATTAATATTAAAGTTAAAGTATAAAACTTAAAGTAGATATATATGCCCAGATTTCCAATAGAAAGTTCACAAATAACTGATAATAAAGCAAAAATTTCCGGTGATGATTTTAAACATATCTCAAAAGTACTGCGATTGGGGGTAGATGATCAAATAATTCTTTTCGACGAACTTTATAATGAACATACAGGCAAAATAGTCTCAGTTAATAATAAAGAACTTGAAGTAGAGATATACAATTCAAATAAAAATACTAAAGATCCGCAAATTTTTATAAACCTTTACCAGGCAGTACCCAAGGGGTCTAAAATTGACCTGATTATTCAAAAAACAACCGAACTTGGTGTTAAATCTATAACACCTATAAGAACTGAAAGAAGTATTGTACAGGATTCAAGAAAATCAGGCAGATGGTCGAAGATCAGTGTGGAAGCATGCAAACAGTGCGGACGATCAGAACCTCCTGTAATAAACAATTTTATAGAATATCGAAATATTACAGAAAATATAAGGAAAAATGATTTAACTCTTTTATTTTATGAAAATCACGGAAAAAAACTAAAATCTTTTCTGGAAAATGAATTAAAGGAATATAATACGATTAATATTATAATAGGCCCTGAAGGGGGATTTACCGCCGGCGAAATTGTATTTGCAGAGAATAATGGAATAAGTATTGTTGGTCTGGGTCCAAGGATTTTAAAAGTTGAAACTGCGTCAATAGCAGCGGTAACCGCTATTCAGTATCATTATGGGGATATCTGATATCTTCTGTTAACTTATCAATTTCAGCAATATAGCCTTTCATCTTAAGGCGGCTTTCTTTGTATTCTTTTTTCTCTATCTTTTTATCATTAAACTTAATGTCGAGTTCAATTATACTTTCAATTAACTCCTCTCTTCTTGCAAGCAGGCTGTTTCTACTGTTTGCCCCGGAACCTTCAGCACGTGTTATAAGGCCGATTATAAATACTGATAAGAACAATGCACCAAAAATAATTATGGGGAACAGATCAATATACTCTATTGATAATGCCCTGTTAGTTACAGTAATACTGTACCCGGACCCTGATACCAATTTTTCCCCTGTCCATCTCCTGTATTTTTTATTCTCAATTGTTACAGGTTCAAGCTCCTTAAGAGTACTTACATCCACTTTACCCTTAGCGTCGTCAACAAGCAGAAGCAAAGTGGAAACATCAGAAACTATTTCTTTTTTTATTTCATTTTTACCAAATTCAAGTGGGATTTCGTAAGCCAGAACAATTCTCTTTCGTCCGGGAGGAAAACCAGAGCTGTCATAAATGATGTTTTTATCTCTTACAACATTCTCCTGATCGAGGCCTTCAACATATTTAAGGTTTATGGAATTTGACGGTACATAAAACTTTAAGGTGTTTCTTTTGTTATCATCACCCGGTTTGCCGATATATATTTTATTTCCCCTGTTTTCATAATCATATATTTCGGCAATGGAAACAGTCTTTTCACCAACGCTTAATATTTCATGGTTTAAATTAAGAAAAATACCAGAACTGTCTTCAGTGGTTTCAAACAATGGCAGTTTTAAATCTATGAAACCTTTATCAGGTGGAAATACCAACTTTGCCGTTTCATACTCAAGTCCTTCGTGCTTGATCTTTACCGAGTAGCTGTTCACCCAGCTCAAATTATTAAATGAAAAATTACCATCCGCTTCTGTTATCTGTAGTTTTTCATCTGTCAGCCTGTCTCCGATAAAGGATTTAAGATAGATATCATTTCCCACTACGCCTTTTCCGGTACTTTCATTTACCAGTATCCCCTTGATTACACCATCATTTTCTTTCTGTTTTTTAATTGTGTTATTAAAAAGAAAGTTAGTAATAAGTTCTGCATTATGTTCGCTGACGTCCAACTGGGGCATCGGGGGGTATCCGGGGTTGTAAGGTTTCTTATTAGTCTGACTGTAAACAATTTCCGGGTTTAATATCCATGCTTCTACCTGCTGTTTGTTATATTTTTTTGATATATCAAGGAGGTCCGGCCCCACAAACCGCCCCCTGCCAATTGTATGACAACGGGAACAGCGGTTCTCTATAAATAACTCACTTCCAGTCTGAGAGAATACGGGAATGGTGTTAAGAACGCCGAGTAAGGCAGATATTAATAAAATTTTGGGTATATAGTTTTTAAATTTCATCTAATAATCAGAATTAAACTTATTTTCTTTTTTTCTTTTAATCTCTTCTTCGATTTTGTTGCTTTTTACCGGATCAATTTCTGGATCATTTTGTTCTTCGTACTTTTCTATTTGCATAATTATCCCGGCTGCCCTGCGCCTGTATTTATCCCTTAATGCTTTATAATCTTTTTTATCAAGTTTTTCTAACCCATAGTCAAGGTCAATATCCTTGATTTCATTAAGGACCTGGTTTTTCTCCCTTAGTAAATTCGTATATTCCGGGTCCTTGTCCGGAATTTTAAGTTCTATTTCCTTACTGAAAAGGTATTTCCTTACAATCGGGAAAAGGACATACAGGGACACCAGTATTGAAATTATAAGTATTAAAAAAATAAGATTCATAGTATTTATTCTTTTACGGGAACAGTCTAAACCTTTTCAGCATTTATACCCAGACTATCCGAAACAGTGGACCTTCTTTTTGAAAACTTGGGCATCATAGTAATCAACGCACCAAGAAGGACTACAAAACCTCCTGCCCATATCCAGCTTACCATCGGGTTAATAATAGCTCTGAATGTTGCATTTGTATTACTGTTAACATTTGAAAGTATAATATACAGGTCGTCTTTGAAGGTTGACCTGAGTGATACCTCGGTCTCCTGGTTTATTTCCCTGTTGCCTTCGTACCTGTAAATGTTCTTTTCGGGATATACCGTATCAATGGTTTTTCCCCCGGTCGAAAGCAGGAGGACAGCTTTAGTGCCGTTTTTTGCATCGTTTGTATATGTTTCTAGTTTTTCAAACGTTAAATCATATTTACCAACCTTGAAGGACTCACCGGTATTTAATGTAGCTTCAATCTCTGTATTAAATGTTGATGAAGCTGTTATACCTATAACAATCAGGACAACGCCAAGATGCACGATATAGCCGCCGTAACGCCTTTTATTCCTTGATATCATTGTAGTGAAAGAAACGAATATATTTTCTCCCCTTGAAGATCTTACTGAAACGCCTTTATAAAATTCAGTAACTATCGTGGCAACTACAAATCCGCACAGGGAAAAACTCAGAAGTGCTGTAATGTCCCTGATATTTAGCATAAAAAGTATTATTCCCGTGACAACTGCTACTATCATCGGTAATAAGAAATTCTTTTTGAGGTTGGCGGTCGAGGCTTTCCTCCATGAGATTAACGGCCCTACACCCATCAGGAATATAAGGACAAGGCCTATAGGAACATTTACCTTGTTAAAGAAGGGAGGGCCAACAAGTATTTTTTCACCTGCAACGGCTTCTGAAATAATAGGGAAGATAGTGCCCAGGAAAACTGTGAATGCCGCACCGAGAAAAAGAAGGTTATTAAATATAAATGCACTTTCTCTTGATACAATCGAATCAAAATTTTCTTCACTTTCAAGGTCTTTAATTCTGTATAAAAATATCCCGAATGAAAATATCAGTACAAAAGCTATAAAACCAAGGAAGAGCGGCCCTATATCTGATTGTGCGAATGAATGGACAGAGGATATTATCCCGCTCCTTGTAATGAAGGTACCAAACAGCGTAAGAAAGAATGTTGTAATTAAAAGGATAATATTCCATTTTCTCAGCATACCGTTTCTTTCCTGAATCATAACGGAATGAAGGAATGCCGTAGCAGTAAGCCAGGGCATAAACGCTGCATTTTCAACAGGGTCCCATGCCCAGTACCCACCCCAGCCAAGCTCAAGGTAAGCCCATCTTGCACCAAGAAGTAATCCGACACTTAGGAAAGTCCATGCCAGTAATGTCCATCTCCTTGAATGCCTTATCCATGCATCATTTAATCTTCCGCTTATTAATGCTGCCATACCAAAAGCAAAGGGTACGGTAAGTCCAACGTAGCCGAGATACAGAGTAACAGGATGTATTGCCATATAACCGTTTTGAAGAATCGGGTTTAATCCCCTTCCCTCGTTTGGTGTAAAAGGCAAAAGAGCAAAAGGGTTTTCAACAAAAGTTATGAGGTAAAGGAAAAATGAAAGTACAGTAAATAAAACAGCATTAACGTATGGCTGGTAAGCCACGTCCCTTTTATTTGATGCCAGAACTACAATTGCGGAAAACAAAGACAGTACCAGGCACCATAAGAGCAAAGAACCTGCCTGTCCTGCCCAGAGGGCAGTAAAACGGTATATAGTGGGTAAATCTGTGCTTGTATTTAAAGCTACATACCTGAGGTTAAAATTTGTATTAATTAGTTCGTAAACCAGGGACAGGGAAACAATTAATAGAATAATAAAAATTGAAATTGCAGAATTTCTGGAACTCTCGATTAAATCCCTGTTTCTATACCTTGCACCAATTAATGAAGCAGCTACGGTATAAAGCGAAAGGAAAAATGCGAAGTAAACACAAACATTTCCTATTTGATACATTAACTACTACCTTTTTGTGATTCGTAAAGCTTTTCATCCGATTCGTACTTAGTCGGGCACTTGGCAAGAAGCACATCGGCCTCAAACATATTTTGCTGGGTATAATTACCTTCTACAACTGCTTCAACTTCATCTGCGAAAATATCTGGAATGATCCCGCTGTACTTAACGGGAATATTAGTTGATCCATCGGTAATCTGAAATTCAATACTGCCGTCATTTCCCTTTACTATTGTCCCGGGGACTACTACCCCTGACACTCTGACTCTTTCCCCATATACATCAGGTACCTTTGCCTGCAGTTCATCAATTGTCAGGTAATAAACCATTGTATCTTTAACACCTGAAAATACGAGGTAACTTATGGCACCCGCGATAATTATTATTGCAATTATAAATTTTAATTTTCCTTTCAGCATATATTTTCTTTAATCCTTATTATTTTGTTCCTCTAATTTACGCTTCAGGTTATCTGCGGTGTATTTAAGATAAAGTGCATAACCCGCGATAAAAACCCATACCGAGACATGTCCCCAGAATAAATAACCCACTAATTGTTCTCCATATATATTAGTTTATTTACTTTGTACTTCAGATTCTCAATTTTTATTCTTTCAGCCAGTAATAAAATAAATAGTAATGTGAAGGAAACAAGTGTTATTAACAATACGTGCATCATTTTCGGTTCAATTCCCCCACCTCCCGGCCCAAATACAACAGGTGATATCCCGCGCATTACTCTAGCTGAAATATAAACGAGCGGAAGGTCAATAAACGCTATTATTGCAAAAACGGCTGAATATTTTGCTTTTTTCTCATCGTATCCCGAATTTGCCCTGATCAAAAGATAAACAATATAGAGAATCCAAAGAATAAATGTTGTTGTTAACTGCGGATCCCATGTCCACCATGTGCCCCACACGGGTTTTGCCCATATACTGCCCGTAATGATTGTAAGTGTTATGAATAAAACACCAATCTCCGCCGAAGTGTATGCAAGCACGTCCCATTTTCTTTTACCATTAATCAGGTATATAATGCTCGCAATAAAAACAATAATAAACGCTACTGTTGCAACCCATACTGTTCCCATATGAAAGTAGAAAATGCGCTGAATATGGCCCATTATCGTTTCAGTCGGTGCATATATAAATACGCCGTATGTTGAAACAAGCATCGTTAATACTGTAAGAACAAATAAAAGCATTTTCATAAAGTTTTAAGACTCCTCAACAACAAATTCATATACCAGGGCCGAAGCAACAATGAATATTATGTCAAAACTAATCATTATTTTCATAAATGGTGAAATCTGTGCGTATCCGCCTCCTGAAAGAATAATAGAAGTGGCTTTCACTGCGTTGATTATTACCGGGACTATAAGCGGGAACAGGATTACAGGTAAAAGAAGTTCCCTGAGTTTAGTGTTTATTGCCATCGTTGAAAACAGCGTTCCGAGAGTGGAAAAACCAATTGCCCCCAGAAGCATTACCACAATCAGAAGGAATAAATTAAAATCGAAATTCATGTTAAACATAATAAGAAATAAGAATAGTAGTAAAGCCTGGATAATCACTATGTACAGCAAATTACTTACTACTTTAGAAAGATATAAAACACTTCTGTCAACCGGGCTTAAAAGAATCCCCGTAATTGCACTGTTTTCCTTTTCAATGGCAAAAGTCCTGCTCAGGCCGAGTGTCCCTACAAATATTGTAGAAATCCAAAGTAGCGAGGGGACAAGGTAACCAATGTTGTCTTTATTTATTATCAGGCTGAAATTGAATATCACCACCAGTACAATAGAAAATGCTGCCATAGACAGAACAATCTCTTTTGTACGGTGTTCATTTAATATATCTTTCCAGAGGATTGCAGCAAAGGTGTTCATTTTTAAGTGCTTTATTATAGAATATATAAAAGGGATTTAAAGAAAAATATTTTGTTTGCGGCAATATATTTAATGAACAGATTATGATGCAATAAGAGTCTTGTATTTAACTTCAAACTCTGAGTCTTCTATATTTTCAATTATTTCATTAAAACTGATCCGGCCTTTATTTATTACAACTACTTTTGTGCATTCCCTAAGCCCAAGTGTGATATCATGTGTAGTTACGAGGGCAGTCTTATTTTCTTTTTTAAACTCCTTAAATATTCCTAGAAGATATTCTGACCCTTCAATATCAAGACCGACAAATGGTTCATCAAGTAGTACTATTTCGGGGTCATGTACAAGTGACCTTAGGATTGATGCCCTTTGCTTCATTCCGCTTGAAAGGTTTCTTACAAACTCGTTTCTCTTTGAATACATGCCTATTGTATTGAGCTTGTATTTTATTGACTCATTGTAGTTTGAAATCCCGTATAACCTGGCAAAGAACTTAAGATTTTCATAAACAGTAAGGTTCTGGTAAAGAAAGCTCTCATGTGACAGAAGGCCAATAATCTTCCTGATTCCCTGTACCTCCTTACGGATATCAAGTCCCGATATGAAGACAGATCCCCCGTCTGCTTTAAGGATTGTTGACAGTATCTTTATTAAAGTTGTTTTCCCGGCGCCATTTGGGCCAAATATTGCCACAAAGTCACCCTTTTCAAAATTTAAATCGATACCATTTAATACTTTGTTAAAACCGTATGATTTAGAAAGATTATCTATCTGTATGTAGTTTTTATTCAATACATTTCCCGGTCATTCTTCCAGCAGTTTGTCTTTACCGCCAATATTTATAACCCACTCACGAAGTCTTTTCATACCTTCTTCATAAGAAATCACGGTGTTATAATCGAGGTCTTTTTTTGCCCTTGAAATACTATAGCTCCTGTTACCGGAAAGAGCAGCAACTGCAAAACGGGTAAGTACTGGAGGTTTGGAAGACCTGATAATTGTAAATATCAATTCCATGAAAAGGGCTAAAAGATAACCCAACTTATAGGGTATTTTAATTCCTGGAGACCAGCTTATATCCGCTGCATAAAGCTGGTCCTGCAGGAACTTGTAGTAGTTTATTTTTTTTCCATCATTTATGAAATAGACCTTACCCGTCGCATTCTCACTAGTGGAAGCAAGAATCATACTTTCTACAAGGTTGTCTACATGGCACGGTGTTGTTTCGTTTTTACCGCTTCCCATCGGTATTAGGAACCTCTTTTTAGCTGCCCTTGCGATCCTTGGAAGAATTACAGTGTCCCCCGCACCCCATACATTTGAAGGTCTTATTGCAACTGTTTCAAGACTGCTATTTTTTGAAAAATCTATTACGGCCCTTTCCGCAAGGTACTTCGAATGATTGTAATTATCGGAATGTTTTTCGGGGCAGGGATATGTTTCATTTATATTTTCAAGATTGTGTATTTTCCAGAAACTGGAGTTCCATACAACCGTAGATGAACTCATAAAAATAAACCTTTTTACTTCATGCTTCCTTGAAGCTTCAAGAAGTATTTTTGTGGCCTGGACATTACTCTTGTAGAAATCATATTTTTTGCCCCAGTCAGACACGAACGCCGCAATATGATATATGTACTCACATCCCTGAGGAAAATCTTTAAGTGAATCCGGGTCAGACAGATCCCCTATATAGGTTTCTGCTCCCAGTTTTTGTAGAACAGATGCTTTTGCCTTGTCCCTTACCAGGCACTTAACCTCGTATCCTTCACTAAGCAGCCTCTTTAAAAGCCTTCCCCCGATAAATCCTGTCGCTCCGGTAACGCCAACTTTCATTTTATACCCCTGTTTCGTTTTAAATTACAGATAGTTATAATAACTATTTTAATATATTGTTATAAATAATAAATTTAAAACAAAGTTCAATTTTTTCGAGGTAAAAAATGAAATATTTACACACAATGATAAGAGTAGGAGACCTGGATAAATCAATAAAATTTTATACTGAAGTTATCGGGCTAAAACACCACAGGACCACCGAGTACCCGGACGGGAAATTTTCACTGGCTTTTCTGGGTTACGGCGGCGATACGGAGCCTTTCCTGGAACTTACTCACAACTGGGACACCTCTGAATACGAGATAGGTAACGCTTATGGCCATATGGCATTTGGTGTTGAGGATATTTACGCTACCTGTGAAAAGATAGAATCACTAGGGGGTAAAATCACTAGGCCTCCCGGCCCCATGAAGCACGGAAAAACAGTAATAGCATTTTTTGAAGACCCCGACGGTTATAAAGTAGAGCTTATAGAAAGAAAATAAACCCTACAGACCATCACCTTATTTTTCAAACGGCCTGTAAAAAATAGCGTTAAGAAAATGAGATATTAAATTGAATTTTTAGTTTGTGGTTTGCCCACCCTATGGATATGGTAAAAAGACTAAAAGTGCATATTAGTTAATATAAATCTATTTTTAGGTTAGGTTTCAATAAACTCAGCACAATATTTACTTCTATATAAAATTTTAATCTTATTCGGTATCTTTCTTCCTCTTCTTCCATTTAACTTCAAGATATTTCTTTAGCGCTGCTTCTCTGCCAATTTCGGTTGGTTCGTAATAAATACTGTTTAACAGTTCTTCTGGCAGGAAATCCTGTTCAACAAAATGTTCTTCATAATCATGTGAATACTTGTAGTGCTTCCCGTAACCCATATCTTTCATAAGCTTGGTAGGGGCATTTCTAAGATGCATGGGTATTTTAAGATTGGGCTGAGACCTAACGTCTTCCCCTGCTTTCTGTAGGGCCTTATAAGCTGCATTACTTTTGGGGCAGCTTGCAAGGTAAGTAGTAGTCTGCGCAAGAATTAAAGAAGCTTCCGGAAGTCCGACATAGGTAACTGCCGTAAAACAGCTTGTTGCAAGAGTCAGTGCATAAGGTTCGGCATTACCAATATCTTCTGAAGCTAATACTATAAGTCTTCTGGCAATAAATTTTACATCTTCCCCTGCTTCAAGCATCCTTGAGAGGTAGTAAACAGCCGCATCGGGGTCACTGCCCCTTACGCTTTTAATATAAGCTGAAATAGTATTGTAATGCTCTTCACCTGTCTGGTCATACCTGAAATGCTGGGTCTGGAATGCTTCTTTTACATTCTCAAGGCCAACTTTTTTATTTTTTTCATTTATAAGTAGTGAATCCGTAACTTCAATTGCATTTAACATTACCCTTGCATCACCACCACTCAGCCTTACATATTCTGATTTTGCTTCTTCATCTATTTTTAAATCTGTTAGTAATTCATCTTTATCAATAGCTGTCTCAAGGATAAGTTTAAGATCATCTTCTGAAAGTGAATTAAGAGTGTAGACCTGGCACCTTGAAAGAAGCGGTGTGATTACTTCAAATGATGGGTTTTCCGTTGTGGCACCTACTAATATGACAGTGCCGTCTTCAACGCTTTTGAGTAGTGCCGCCTGCTGGGATTTATTAAACCTGTGAATTTCATCGATAAAAAGAATGGTTTTAGTTCCGGTCATTATTGATTCATTGGCCCTTTCAATAACTTCCCTTATGTCTTTTACCCCGGAGGAGATAGCGTTTAACTGGAAGAACCTTGCCTTTACCTTGCGTGCAATAATCTGTGCGAGAGTAGTCTTACCGGTACCTGGAGGGCCCCAGAATATCATTGGCCTGAGAGTGCCGCTGTCTATCATTTTCTTAACTACGCCGTCTTCGCCAAGAAGGTGGTCCTGCCCTATTACATCTTCAAGTTCCCTTGGGCGCATCCTTTCGGCAAGGGGTTTTGTTGATTCCGGCTGTTTAAACAGCATGGAGTCATCACTTAAATCATAATTCTTACTCATATATATAAGATATTAGTTTTTTTAGAGTATTAAATCAATTCTTTAACTGGAAAATGAACTAAGTTGAGTTATAATCAAACCCACTATGGACTCAAAATTACTTAAAAAACTTTGCGACACTCACGGAATGCCGGGCGGAGAAGAACTGATCCGCGATATTATTCTTAAAGAATATAAAAAATTTACAAAAGACATAACCATTGATGCAATGGGCAACGTTATAGCCCACATCGGGGGTAAAGGCCCCAAACTCGTTATTGATGCACATATGGATGAAGTCGGGTTTATGGTACATCATATTGATAAAGACGGCTTTATAAGGGTTACGCCTATGGGAGGTATGGACCCCAGGGTATTTTATGCACAGAGGCTTGTAGTTTGGGGTAAAAGGCCGCTGGTTGGGACTGTAGCTTCAATTCCTCCTCATATCAGTAAAACAGGCAATAACAAGGAAGTCCCGGATATTGATGACTGTGTTATTGACCTCGGGCTTTCTGCCCAAAAGGTAAAAAAACTTGTAAGTATCGGTGATTTTGTTTCATTTGATACAGAACTTATAGAAACCGAAGACTCTTTTATTTCTAAAGCTCTTGATGACAGGATGGGACTTTTTGTAATTATAGAAGCACTTAGAAAGAAACCTAAATTAAACTGCGACCTTTACGTTACATCAACAGTACAGGAAGAAGCAGGCCTCAGGGGTGCGCGTCTTATTACACCGGTAATTGAACCAGACTTTGTAGTGGCAATAGAAGGCACAGTCGCTATGGACATACCGGGCGTACCGGACCATAAGTCCCTGGCAAATACCAACAAAGGGCCGGAGATAAGACTTTCAGACAGGTATCTTGTTGCAGACAGAAAGTTTAGCCGGTTTATTGTAGATACAGGTAAAAAGAACGACATACCAACGCAGGTAACGGTAAAGCTCGCAGGAGGCACTAATGCAACTGCAATGCAGGTCACAGGTAAAGGAAGCCGCGCTGCCGTGATATCAGTACCGACCCGTTATCTTCACAGCCCAAGCTCTATTGCATATAAAAAGGATATAAACAGCACCATAGACCTTATCTACTACCTCATTGAAAAAATAAACACTCTAAAATAAAAAATGTATATAGAACTTATTATTAATACTTTTCAGAATATAACCCTGGAAAAATACCCTGAAATAAATTCAGATGAATTTATAAATGATCTCAAATCCCGGATCGAAAAATCAAAATTTGACCTTCAGGACCAGACAATTATTGAAAGGATATTAAAAGAAGATTTAGAATCTTTTTCAGAATCTTTTATTAAACAGCTCGACGCACTTATGCCCGATGAAAGTGAAAGAGATAAATTCCTGTATGAAAATGACGGAAACAAAAAAGTATTGGCCCTATATATAAAATCAGTTGAACATTCTATAGACTATTTTTATAACGACGTAATCAGCAAACAGTTCTCAGGAAAATAAAAAAGGGGCCAAAGGCCCCTTTTTTAAACTACTCCATAATCCTTTAAAACTTTTATTTTCTTTTTGACATTGGAACGTAGTCCCTTTCGTCATAACCTGTATAGACCTGACGGGGCCTTGCGATCCTTGTTTCCGGGTCTTCAAGCATTTCTTTCCACTGGGCAAGCCATCCGGGGGTCCTTGCTATCGCAAAAAGTACGGTAAACATGCTTGTTGGAAGTCCCATGCTCTGGTATATAAGACCTGAATAGAAATCAACATTCGGATAGAGCCTTCTTTTTACGAAATACTCATCTTCAAGCGCGATCCTTTCAAGCTCAAGAGCAATGTCTAGTAAGGGGTTCTTGCCGGTTACTTCAAACACATCGTGAGCTGCATCTTTTATTATTTTTGCACGTGGGTCATAAGCTTTATATACCCTGTGACCAAATCCCATGAGTCTGAATTCACCTTTCTTTGCTCTTTCAATAAATTCAGGGATCCTGTCTTTTGATCCAATTTCTGCAAGCATTTCAAGAACTGCTTCATTTGCTCCACCGTGAAGAGGTCCGTAAAGGGCACCTACTCCGGCTGCTGCTGCTGAATATGGGTCAGGCTGTGAACTACCAACACTTCTCATTGCACTTGCGCTGCAGTTCTGTTCGTGGTCAGCATGAAGTATAAATAGTACGTCTATAGCTTTTTCTATTACTTTATTTGGAACATACTTAGCCTCAGCCATTTTAAACATCATATTTAAAAAGTTGCCCGCATAACTCAGCTCATTATCAGGATAAATATATGGAAGGCCCATTATATGCCTGTATGAAAAACCTGCAATTGTAGGCATCTTGGCTATTAGTCTTTTTATCTGAAGTTCATTATTTTCAGTATCGAAAATATCTTTTGCTTCAGGATAGAAAGTTGAGAGTGCAGCTACAGTGCCCATAAGCATTCCCATTGGATGGGCATCATACCTGAAACTGTCTATGATCTTCTTAATATTTTCATGGATATAAGTATGGTGAGTTATATCGTGTTCGAAATCTGCATGCTCTTTTTTCTTGGGAAGTTCACCATTTAATAATAAATAGGAAACCTCAAGAAATGTACTCTTTTCTGCAAGCTGCTCGATGGGATAACCCCTGTAGCGTAAAATACCTTTTTCACCATCAATGAAAGTTACTTTACTTTTGCAAGATGCAGTGTTGCCAAATGCTGGATCATAACTCATCATTCCAAAATCTTCATCATTAACCTTTATCTGCCTGAGATCAGTGGCCTTGATTGTGTCGTTCTCGATTGGAATCTCATAAGTACTTCCGGTTCTGTTATCTGTGATGGATAATGTGTCGTTAGACATAATATTACCTCCTTAAGAACAAAGTCCTGTTTTTAATCTTACTATGCTTTAATTATAAAAATAAAGGGTGTAAGTAGGGAAATACTAACAAATATAGATACTATTTAATTTTTCCCACGCATGAAAATACCAGATTTAATATCTTTTTTCAATATTCCTTTAATTTTTTTTAAATTATACATCATAAATTTTAAGAATATATTAAATTTTTTCTTATAAACTGAAAGGCACAGGCATAAATGAACCAACAAAGATAAGTAGCGTAATAATTGCAATAGCCTTTCTTTTTATACCTATATCTGTTTCCTCATATATTGTTGGCGGGTGTTTTGTACCCATTAACACAAGTAAGAATGCCCATATCATCCATCCGAGCCAGCCCTGGAATAAAAGATAGTCAGGAATATTAAGATTGAAACCGGCAGACAACATAAGCTTAAACAATGGCTCAGTCCCTACTCCAAGGATGATAATTATCAGAATAGAAATTTGGGAAACCGCAGAATGAATTTTTTTGTTAAATAACGAATAAACTAGATGTCCGCCGTCAAGCTGGCCAGAAGGAATAAGATTAAGTGCGGTCACAAACAGGCCGATCCAGCCGGCAAAAGCTGCAGGGTGAAGAAATATATCATAACCTTCTTCAATTGTTCCATGAATCATATTTACAAAAAAAGAAAATATAAGTGAGTCTCCAAGACGTATAACTTCTGCATCCCCAATATCCTGTACAGGTACAATCTGCGACATCTTAATACCAATAATAAGTACGGGAATTGCAGCGATTATCCCGAATATAGGGCCTGCAACGCCAATATCAAACAGTGCCCTTTTTGAAGTAATCTGTGACTTTATTCTTATAAATGCACCCATTGTGCCGGCAATAAAAGGCGGAGGGACAGGAATAAAATACGGTGGTGTTATTAAAATTCCATATTTTCTTCCATAGTAGTAATGGCCCATCTCATGAGATCCCAGGATAAACACAAGTGAAGCTGAAAAAGATAACCCGCTTACAATTGTTCCGCCCTGTAAGTAGCCCGCAAGGAAAGTTGTTATAAGAGTTGTAACAAATAAGGCAATATGTGTTTTAGTTAATTGCATAGAATTAAAATATTCAGGAATGTTAAAATGAAACGTAAAGATAGAGTATTAATTACTCAATTTCAACAAGGGACGGGTCAATATCTTCAAGTATCTCATAGATATACCTCTCTATTTCAGCTTCTTCACGCTGTGTAATTATTTTTGAGCGGATTTTATTTAACATATTGTTATCAAGCTTGTTTGCCATATACCTGACAAGTGCGGCTCTCGAAGGTGCAACACTTAGGTTTTTATAACCAAGTGCCATAAGTATTAATGCACCTGAAGGAGAACCTGCCATTTCACCGCATATTGATACTTCCTTGCCAAGGTCCTGAGACTTCTTATTTATATCGTTAAGCATCCTGAGTACTGCCGGGTGAAATGAAGAATACAGGTGGCCGACTACATTGGAGTTCCTGTCTACCGCCAGAAGGTACTGAATCAAATCATTTGTACCAATCGAAAAAAAATCCACAACTTCCTTATAGTCTTCCAACTGGTAAACAATGGCCGGGACTTCCAGCATTAATCCCAGGGAAGGAACATCTTTGCTGCGAAGTCCGATTTCTGTAGCAATGTCTTCAATGATCTGCCTGGCAGTTTCCGCTTCCCATACATACGAAACCATTGGTAAAAGTATTTTAAACTTACATCCTTTCCTGATACTGAGCAGTATGGCCTTTACCTGGTCCTTGAAAAGATCAAGGTATTCCATGGAAAACCTTATTGCCCTTAATCCGAGTAGGGGATTTTCTTCTTCCGGTATATTAAAATACGGGAGTATCTTATCGGCCCCGATATCAAGGGTCCTGACTGTTATGTAACCGTCAAAATCTTTTGATATTTCTTTATAAATCTGCACCTGCTCCCTGACTCCGGGCCATTTATCAAACTGCGTAAAAGCAAATTCTGTCCTGAACAGGCCTACGTTTTCAATGTTGTGTTCTTTTGCAAATTGTATATCAATCGGGAAACCAATATTGGCTGTAATATTTAAATTCAGTTTGTTGTAGCCGGAGATGGTCCCCTCTTTATCAATCTTTTCCTTTAAAGAGATTATTTTTTGATTTGTATTTTCGTATTCCTCAATAAGGGGTTCATCGGGGTTTACAAAGATAAAACCCGTACGGCCGTCAACTATGAGCTTTTCGCCAGACCTTATAAGCTGGCAGATATTATCAATACCAATGATTACGGGGATTCCAAGTGACTTTGCAATGATAACAGCATGCGAGGTCTCACCGCCTTTTTCCGTAATAATCGCCGATACATTGTTTTTACTAAGCATGGAAACAAAAGACGGGCCGATTTCATCTGCTACTACTATTTTTTTGTTACCATTCTTTGGTAAAGGTTTTTTCTTGCTGGAGCCGATCAGTTCATGAAGAAGCCTTTCACCTATATCCCTGAAGTCCTGTGCTTTTTCCCTGAAATACCTGTCCTCAAGTTTTTCAAAATGCGCTGCAATTGACTCAACTCCTTCCACCACGGCCTGCTCTGCTGTAATCTCGGATTCTTTCACTGCATTGAGTAACGGTATCTGCAGGGACTCACTTTCAATAATCATTAAGTGTGTCTGGAAAATATCTATTTCACTTTCTGTAAGAACTTTATCTTTACTGAGGTTTTCAATTAGTTCATTTAACTCGGATTCAACGACCTTAAATGATTTGAGGAGCCTCTTTTCTTCTGACTTTTTGGAACCGGGCCTTGTTATATTCTCAGCACGGATCTGCCTGAACAGACCTCTCATCACAAAGGCATCGCCAATAGCTAATCCCGGGGACACCCCTCTTCCCTGATAAGTTTTGGTTTCATGTTTAATAATGGAAGGTGATTTCAACCGTTCAAGCGTATCAGCAACTTCAAGCAGACCTGCAAGTCTTGATGCAATAATTTTAAATAATGTCTCTTCTGCAGGGTTAATATGCCTTGACTCAATGGTCTGTCCTATGAGGACACCTACACATTTATTATGGAGCAGAATTGGTATTCCGATATAACTCTCATACTTTTCTTCACCAATCTCCGGGAAATATTTATAGTTTGGATGTGCTGAAGCAGGAGTAACATTTAGGGTCCTCATGGAAGTAAATACCAACCCTGTAAGCCCCTCTTTGGGCAGCAGGGTTATCTTGTTTTTTTTATCAACTTTTAAACCCCTTGTTGCCTTTAATTGAAGATGCTTTTTCTTTTCGTTTAGAACATATATTGATACAACATCAAAATTAAGGGATTCCCCTATCTTGTTAACTACACTCGAGAGTATGGTTTCAAGACCCGTCGACTGGTTAATAATGTCACTTATTTCATGAACTATCTTTAGATGAAGATGTTCTTTATCAATAATACTTTTTGTGTCTACATTCATATCAGATTCAATATTTCCTTTCTCATTTTGATTTACGAAACTTTAAAGTAAAATAATTTCCCTTTTATGCCCCAACCATTTATATAAAAGGAAAAGGAATAGTAATAAATAATTTATATTGAACTATAACCTATATATATTAACAAATACTTAAGAAAAAAAGAAAGGAAAAATAATGAGCGAATACAGTATTGAAAATAATTTATACAGGATAGCAATTATCGGCTCCGGCCCTGCAGGTTTTTTTGCAGCTGACCATCTATTTAAAAACACAGAATTCAATATTGAAATTGATATGTACGACAAACTACCAACACCTTTTGGACTGGTGAGGTCCGGAGTTGCTCCAGACCATCAGAAAATTAAAACAGTTACAAAGGTTTACGATAAGATTGCAGCCAATCCAAAGTTCAGGTTTTACGGGTTAGTAGAATATGGAAATCATTTAAAACTCGATGATTTAAAACAGCACTATCACCAGATCTTATTTGCTACAGGGGCGCAAACCGACAGGAAAATGAACATCCCCGGTGAGGACCTCGGCAGGAGCCATACTGCAACCGAGTTTGTTGCTTGGTATAATGGGCACCCTGAGTTTACAGATCTTGATTTTGACTTGTCCGTTAAAAAGATAGCTATCATAGGAATGGGTAATGTCGCTGTTGATGTGGCAAGGATACTTTGCAGGTCAAAAGAAGAACTTTCTAAAACAGATATCGCAGATTACGCATTTGATAAGCTGATTAACAGTAATGTTAAAGAGGTCTATATGATCGGGCGAAGAGGCCCTGCACAGGCCGCTTTTACCAATCCTGAACTTAAAGAACTCGGGAAACTTGAAATTGCAGACTGCCTTATACCTAAAAAAGAAGCTCAGCTTGATGACTTAACTACAGGTTATCTAACAGATAATCCTGAAAGATCAGTTGATAAAAAAGTGGAAACAATAAATGAATATTCCAGCCATACAAAAACAAAAGAAAAGTCACTTACTATCAGGTTCCTGCTTTCTCCAACAGAAATATATCCGGATGATAAAGGCAATGTTAAGGCCATTAAGCTTGTTAAGAACAGATTGTCCAAGTCAGATGATGGTTCATTAAGGCCAAAGGCTACAGAAGAATATGAAATTCTGGATGTCGATATGGTATTTCGCTCTATTGGTTACCACGGAATTCCGCTACCGGAAATACCATTTAAGGAAAGCTGGGGAATAATTCCTAATAAAGACGGACGTATAACTGATATAAGCGAAGAAATCACTTTAACAGGCCTGTACTGTACCGGATGGATAAAAAGAGGCCCTACGGGCGTAATCGGGACAAATAAGACTGATTCTGCAGAAACTGTAGCCCTTATGATTGAAGATATCGCCAATAAAAATACATTTCAGCCCAAAAACCCTTCTTCTGATAAGATTGAAGCTTTAATAAAAGAAAGAAACCCGGAATATATAGATTACGAGGACTGGCTGAAAATTGACAGGGAAGAAATAACGAGAGGCGAAAAAGAAGGCAGGCCGAGGGTTAAATTTACAAATGTTGATGATATTAAGAAATTACTCAACAATTAATAACTAAATGCAGGAATTACTCATTAATTCCATGGTATTTACCACACCTTTAAAATCTGAACTTAATATCTGTAAAATAAGATAATTTACCCCGGCGTTCTTATAGGCCTCTATTCCATCTGAGATTTTTTCTGAATCCCCTCTTAACAATTCAGAATCATCATTTACTTTACGATTTGTAATCTGAAGGTTCTTTCTGACTGATACAACAAATTCATCCGGGACTTTATTTTCTATTGCCAAAAGTTCTGCTAATTTTTCTTGCCCGGCTCTTATTTCCCCTGGCGTGGATCCTACTGCATGCCATCCATTCCCGTATTTTGCTGCTCTTTTTAAAGATTTTTCACTACTGCCTCCAACCCAAATTGGCGGAAAAGGCTTTTGTAGTGGTTTGGGATTAAATTTTATATCAGTGAAAGTAAAATATTTGCCTGAAAATGATGGAGATTCACTTGTAAAAAGCTCTTTTAATATTTCCAGGTATTCATCAGTTACCCTGCCCCTTTCTTCAAAGTTAATACCTAGTGAATTGAATTCTTCCTTTAGCCAGCCTGAACCAATACCTAAGACAACCCTCCCGCCTGATAAAACATCCAATGTAGATATCTGCTTTGCGAATACAAGCGGGTTCCTGTAGGGAAGGACAATAACACTTGTCCCGAGTTTTATTTTATTTGTCTTATGGGCGATATAAGAAAGCGTAACAAGCGGGTCAAAAAAAATATTGCCAAATCCTTTGTGGTCATTTGGTAATACAATGTGGTCACTCGCCCAGAGAGAATCAAAACCAAGTTCTTCAGCAGCTATACTGATCTTAAAAATTGATTCCCTATCGGCATACTTCCCATAGTTGGGAACTGCAATTCCATACTTCATTCTTTTAAAACAGCATCGAGGTTTATAAGAGGTACTCCATCAGCACCGGAAAATTTCGGAAGTTTACCGTCCCATTTTTCAGCAATCCTTAACTGAATAAGCTGTGGGTTGTTCTTAAGTGCCCTTGCTTCTCTTTCAATGGCATCGGCCCTTGCCTTGGAGGCCGCTTCTATTTCATAAGCGGTTGCATCTGCGGCAAGTTCTTTCTCTGCAGCAGCAGCTTCAGCCTGCGTGACCCTTCTGGTTTTTTCATTAAGGGCCTGCAGTGCTTCCTGTTCTGCTTTTACTTTTAATTCAATTGCCCGGTTAAACTCATCAGAAAAGTCAAAATCGGTAATAGCAACGTTTGCAATTCTTAGTGAATTATTTACGCCTTTTTCCTTAAGAGTTATATCAATAAAGTTGTTAATAGCCTGCTGTATCTGGAGTTTTACTTCTGCCCTTTGAGTAACAAGCTGCTCAGCTGTGTACTGGGCGGTAATCGCTTTTACCGATTCCTGGATTGCGGGTTCGATAAGCGTTGCTGACACAACGTCCCTGTCCCCTATCCTTTGATAAGTTAAGGGTGCTACCTCCCCTACAAGTGAATACTGTACAGTCACCTGTGTTGAGACTGTCTGCAGGTCCTTCGAAGCTGCCTGGGATTTTGCATTGGCTTTTGTCAGCCTGATATCAATCTGCTCTATCTTATCCAGGAATGGTTTCTTTATATGAAACCCCTCTGGCAGTGGTTTAGGCTGTACGGCTCCGAGTGTACGAACAACACCCACATGGCCGCTTTCTACAATTACAAAAGCACTTGTTACGAGGAATATTATAATGACTATAATCAACGGGTATTTAAAACTAAAACCTGACAATGGATTGTTTACTTTTTTCATTTTTGCCTCCGAATAAAATATAACTAATATATACTAACTATTTTTCAAGGTATTAATGTACCGGGTAATTCAGGTTTGGGGACGGTTAACTGAAACTATTTTCAGTCTCAATTTTTTTCTCAACGGGTCTACTTCGTCTACTGCGAGCTTTACCTCATCGTATTCGTTAAGATCACTGCCTTCATAATTTTTAATTGGCATTTCGACGAAATAATCCGGAAGGTATACATATACGTTTGGCTTATTAACCCCGCTAACAATACCGTCAATCTCTTCCCCTCTGTTTTCCTGAAAATACCGGTAGAGCCAATATTTCTTCCTGTTCTTCTGCAGGAGCCTTCTTTCTCCAAAGCCGTTACCAATACGGGTAATGATATCGTGGAGCTCTTTTTCATCATAAACCCATTCATTTCCGGTAAGAACCCCTATTATCTGCCTCTGAACCACAACATCCGAATATCTTCTTATTGGCGAAGTAGACTGCACATAGCCGTCAAGCCCGAGAGATTTATGTTTACCGTGACTGGTACTTATTACAGAGGGCCTTAGATGCTTTACAACCCTGATAGAAAACAACGGGTCATTAATATCAAAGTCCCTTGCTTCCTGGGGCACTTCGTCCTGCTGTACTCTGAATATTGAAGGGAGGTTGTTATCGTTAAGATATTTAGCCGTAAGATTGTTGGTCAAAATCATCAGTTCAGCAATAATCATATGTGGTATGGAATTCATTCGGTTAATAATCTTTATTACCCTGCCATTTTCATCAAGTCCGAATTTCAGTTCGGGTAGCTGAAGTAAAAATGCACCTTTCTGTATTCTTTTCTGTCTTAGGGACAGTGCAATATTTACAAGATCTTTACCCTTTTTCTCTTTCAGTAGTGTTGTTTCTGCTTCTTTGTAAGAATAATTTTTGGCAATATTTATTACGGACTGAACAAATTTATACTCTTTTATATCATAACTTTTTCCATCAAGTGTAATTAACAGACTGAGGGCAAGTTTGTCCCGGCCTTTAAAAAGGCTGAATTTTTCATTTATTAATACTTTCGGGAAAATATCAATCCTGGTATCCGGTATGTAAACCGTATCGCCTTTTTTCGATGCCTCCATATCAAGGCTTGATCCCTTTTCAATATAATAAGAAACATTTGATATATGAATACCAAGCAGAAGATTATTCCCCTCTTTTTCAATTGAGATAGCATCATCAATATCTTCTGTATCAGAATCATCAATCGCGATAATTTTCTTATCTCTCAGGTCAACAAAGTCCTGCGGGTCAAAATCCTTAATTAATACTTCTTCTATTTCTTTTTCGGATTTTTTTGAAATTTCATTAAAAGATTCAAGCCTCACAAGGTCGGGGTCTGCATCAGGCGGACATTCTCCGATTTTGATAAGGAATTTCGTGGCATCTTCAGCCTTGTTAATGCCAAGTTGGTTTAAGAAAGCTTTTGCCTCCCTCATTCTGTCGCGGCTTGATTTATTTACTATGAAGTCCCTGATAAGCTGTATGAAATATTTGATATCAAAATCATTATTTACAATATTATTGCTATCTGGGTCAATAAAATTCATTGCCCATTCAACAGCCAGTGAAGTTTCTGCCAGCTTCTTCTTTTCCTGTTCTTTTTCGAGTAGTTTAGATTTTACTTCTGATTCACTGGAGGGGAAATAGAATCCATTTTCTGTATTAAAATATATGTCTGTTTTATTAAGGGCCCAGTAAAATTTAAGAGCTTCATCTTTTTTTATTACCCTGTCGCCTGAATAAATATCCAGTATGTCACCGTAAGGAAGTTTTTCAACAGAACCTGAAACTGAGTCCCATAATGATTCAAGGTCTACTGATTCAAGGGACTGATTGAGTTCTCTTCTATACTGCCTCAGGATCTGGGTTCTTTGGTTTTCGTCACTATTTAATTCGGCTATTATTCCGGTCTTTAAATCAACTTCTTCCGGGTCGAGTTTTTTTTCTTTCCCGTCTTCGGTAACTACCAGTAACAAATTATCAGATACTGACGAGACAATCCCGAGTACAGGTTTTTCCTTTTTCTTAAATACAATTAGTTCGCCAATACCGAAGCTAAAAGTCATAGTTATATCAGTTTTTTGAAGCAGAATGTTTATGGTTTAAGGAACTTTTAACAAATTCCCTGAAAAGCGGATGGGGATTTAACGGGGTTGATTTAAATTCAGGATGAAACTGACAACCTAAAAACCATGGATGGTCTTTTAACTCTACTATTTCAACCAGGTTATTGTCCGGTGATACCCCTCCCAGAACCATGCCTTCAGATTCAAGTTTTTCCCTGTAATTATTGTTAAATTCAAACCTGTGACGGTGCCTTTCTGATATTTTATTCACTTCATATGCTTTATATGCAAGGCTTCCCTTCTTTAATTTGCATGGATAAGCACCAAGCCTCATTGTACCGCCAAGTCCGTTTACATTTTTTTGTGATTCCATAAGGTGAATTACCGGGTGTTTAAGTCCATTGCCTATCTCGCTGGTATTCGCATTTTTTATACCGCATACATTCCTCGAGTACTCAACAACTGCCATCTGCATACCCAGGCAGATTCCAAAGAACGGGATTTTATTAACCCTCGCATATTCTATCGCCTTGATTTTCCCCTCAAAGCCCCGGCTCCCGAATCCTCCCGGTACAAGTACCCCGTCAACATCCTTAAGGTACTGTTCAACACCATTCTTCTCAATTTCTTCAGAATCAACGTATTTGATGTTAACTGTTGAGCTGCTATGAAGTCCGCTGTGTTCAAGTGCTTCATGTAGGCTTTTATATGCGTCTTTGTGGGCCACGTATTTACCAACAACAGCAATTGTAACCTCATCATTAATATTTTTTATTTTTTCTACCACAGCCTCCCAGTTTCTAATGTCGGGTTTTCTTGTCCACATTTTCAGACTTTCAATTATTATCTGGTCAAGTTTTTCCTGGAACAATACTAGTGGTATTTCATAAATATGGTCAACATCTTTAGCAGTTATAACTGCTTCAAATTTCAGGTTGCAAAAAAGTGCTATTTTCTTTTTAATATCATCAGACAGGAACCTGTCTGTCCTGCATAAAAGTATATCGGGCTGTATTCCGATCTGGAGCAGGTCTTTTACGCTGTGCTGTGTTGGTTTTGTTTTCAGCTCTCCAGCGGCAGCTATATATGGGACATATGTGAGATGAACAAAAAGTGTATTATCCCTGCCAAGATCTGTTCTGAGCTGCCTGACTGCTTCAAGGAACGGCAAGCTTTCAATGTCTCCTACGGTCCCTCCTATTTCCACTATTACAACATCATTTCCTTCTTCAAGTGCAAGTACGTTTCTTTTAATTTCGTCTGTAATATGCGGGATTACCTGTACGGTTTTCCCAAGAAATTCGCCTTCCCTTTCCTTTGATATAACCGTGTTGTACACCTGGCCTGTAGTAAGATTGTTTTTCTTTGAAAGTAATGAATTTGTAAACCTCTGGTAATGCCCGAGATCGAGGTCAGTTTCAGCACCATCGTCTGTGACATATACTTCACCGTGTTCGAAGGGGTTCATGGTGCCCGGGTCAATATTAATATAGGGATCCAGTTTTTGAAGTGTGACAGTTAGCCCTCGGCACTCAAGCAATGTGCCAATTGATGCAGCTGCAATACCTTTCCCAAGGGAAGACATAACACCGCCTGTTACAAAAATAAACTTGGTATCTTTCATTTAAAATTTTTATAACTGACTAACTTTTACTAATATATTTAACTATGCAAACTGTTGCAATAGAAATACCGATAATTTATTGTAAATTACATTTACCTGAGGTAATTTATCAGTTTTTTCGTGGATTCTGACCTGTGACTAATACTGTTTTTAATATCCGGTTCAATTTCAGCCATGGTTTTCTTGTATTGGGATAAATAGAATACCGGATCATAACCAAAACCGTTAGTGCCAATTTTCTTTTCAGTAATTTCCCCGTGGCATTCACCCTCAAACACTTTCTTTTTACCATCAGGAAATACAATAGCCAGCGCACATACAAATTTTGCATTCCGATTTTTTATGCCATGCATATTTTCCAGCAATTTTTCAATATTTTTATCATCACTGGCATCTTTTCCGGCATACCTTGCCGAATAGATACCAGGCTCTCCGCCGAGTGATTCCACAACGAGCCCTGAATCATCAGCAACAGTAGTCCTGTTAAAGAGTTTTGAGATTGTTTCCGCTTTTTTAAGTGCATTCCCCGAAAAACTGCCCCGGTCTTCAATTATTTCCGGAATATCTTCGAAATCCAGTAGTGAGAGTATTTTCTCATATTTCTGACTTAGCAACTGTTTAAACTCTTCTACCTTACCCTTATTCCTGGTTGCTATAATAATTTCTTTTTGTTTCATTAGTTTAATTTATTTAAAACAGTCCGACTGCACTATGATTAATTCATTAATACCTTTGCCTGCATACTCAAGTAGGCCTTTCAGCTGTTCAGAATCAAAGGGGTTTTCTTCCGCAGTACCCTGGATTTCAACAAATTTCCCCGTACCTGTCATTGCAATATTCATATCAACTTCCGCCGTGGAGTCCTCATCGTAATTCAAGTCCAGAAGTACCTCGCCATCAACAATTCCTGCACTTACCGCAGCTACGTAATCAATCAGGGGGTCATTTTCAATAAGACCTTTATTTATCAGTTTATTAACGGCCAGTTTTAATGCTACGAATGCACCCGTGATAGAAGCTGTCCTTGTCCCGCCGTCTGCCTGAAGAACATCGCAGTCTATGACTATCGATTTTTCACCAAGCAAATTGAAATCAACAACTGACCTCAGTACCCTGCCTATAAGCCTTTGTATTTCGTGAGACCTTCCTCCGATTTTGCCCCGTACACTGTCCCTTCTCATTCTCTCCTTGGTTGACCTTGGAAGCATGGAATATTCGGCTGTTACCCAGCCTGTCCCGGTATCTCTTAGAAACGGCGGTACGGAATCTTCGACCGTTGCCGTGCAAAGTACTTTGGTGTCTCCCATATGAATAATTGCCGAGCCTTCTGCATAAAGGTTTGTATCAATCTCTATTTTTACATCCCTAAGATCATCGGGATTTCTTTTATCAGTTCTCATTGTTAAATATAGGAATGGTGGAGGCGCTGGGAATCGAACCCAGGTCCGCGAAAGAGCCTTACTCAGCCTCTACATGTTTATCCTGCTTTTAAGTTTCACAGCGCAAATACCTCCAGGCGGGTTATGCACTGCTATCCTGGTCTAAAATCTCGCCAATCCGCCGACCTGGCTAAACTTCATGGCCAGTCCGTATTTATTGCGACTTAATAAAACCTACAGACAAAGTCTCATCAGTCGTCACAGCTCTATTTAGGCTGCGAGTGCGTTAATTGGTTCGGCACTTATTGTGCGTAATCAGTTTTACGAGTTAATAAGCTCGACATGCAGCATAAGCTATCTCATTTCCCGTCGAAGCCGGTACGCCCCCTTTTATTTAGTTTCTAATACCTTGAATTTCTTTTAATTGCCTTGTCCATTTCTCTTTTTGCTTCTTTGCGTTTTATATCTTCCCTTTTGTCCTGGTTTTTCTTACCTTTTGCAAGTCCAAGTTCAATTTTTGCTTTACCTTCCTTAAAATACAGCCTGGTAGGTATTAAGGTGTAACCCCTCTGATGGGTCTTTCCTATCAGTTTGTTTATTTCTCTTCTGTTTAAAAGGAGTTTCCTTTCACGTGTCGGGTCATGATTTAGTACATTTGCCGGGTTATAAGGGGCAATGTAGCTGTTCATCAAAAAAACCTCACCGTCTCTTAACATCGCGAAACTCTCTTTTATACTCACATTACTTGCCCTCAGGGATTTAACTTCTGATCCTTTAAGTACTATTCCGGCTTCATATACATCTTCAATAATATAATCCCTTCTGGCAGTTGGATGCTTTGCAACTACTTTCATTTGTTTAATATAATATCTATTAGGTTTAATTCAATGAATTATATGGATTCTCAAGAAATTAAGAAATATTGAAATTATTTACTCTCTAATATTATAGTAACAGGCCCGGAATTAGTAAGACTGACCTGCATATTTGCCCCGAAAACACCTTCTTCTACTTTTAATCCGGACTTTTTTATTTTCGATAAAAATAAGCCGTACAGCTCTTTTGCCAGCTCAGGCCCCGCGGCCTTATCATAGGATGGTCGGTTTCCCTTCCTGCAGTCCGCATATAGTGTGAACTGAGATACTACAAGAATCTCACCCTTAATGTCCCAGATACTCAGGTTCATCTTTCCATTTCCATCATCAAATATACGGAGGTTAAGTAATTTCCTGACAAGATAGTCAATATCCTGTTCTGAATCTTCTTTTGAAACACCAAGCAGAATTAGAAGGCCCTTCCCTTCTATGCTGCCAACAACTTCTCCACCTGCCTCAACACCTGCTCCTTCAACTCTTTGGATCAAAGCCCTCATGTTTTTAAATTCCTTCTTTGATTAGTTTCAGTAACTTTTCAATTTTTCCATTATCTGCGGAATTTTTTATTGATTCTATTTCATTAAGGAGATCACTTTGTTCTTTAAATTTAATTCTGAGTTCAATTTCATTAGACTCAAAATAGGGGTGGTTAATTAATCTTGATGAATTACCGAGATTAAGGTCTTTTATTAACTCGTTATATTTTTGTTCTGTTTCAGAAAGACTTGGATAACATATAGTCTTGAGCATTTTCCTGAAGGTATTTTTATCAGGTTTTTTCTCATTTTGATTTAATACTGTTTCAGCTAACCGGCTAACTGACATTTTATTTCTTATACATATGGTCTGGATATCTTTTATGAGCTCCCTAGTCTCATTATTATTAAACCGATACTGTTTTAATAAATGTGTATAGAACTCTTTCCTGAATTCCAGGTCTTCTATTTCGCTTAACATCTGCAGCTGTTCGAATGAAATATTTTCATCTATACATTCATCTTTTAATTCTTTTTCAAGTGAAGCAATGGACAGGTATTTTTTTAGATTGTTTAAAGAGGGGTTTATACCAATAACAGGAAGAAAGCCGTTTATTAGTTCTTTTTCTGATAAGTAACAGGTTTTTATTAATTTAAATATTAGCTCCGCTTTTTCTAAATCAGTAATTCTGTCCTTATTATCAATATATATTAAACTGTATAAATCGATAGGTTTTAGTTCGTTTTCTTCATAAACCTGGGAATAAACGTTCTTTAAATTAAGTTTTTTTAATGCATTTAAACGTTTCCATCCGGTTATTACAACAAATCCGCTTCCTTTTTTTAAAAGTTTGACCGGATTTACAACACCCAGAGTATTTATAGAATCTTCAAGTTTTGTGTCAGGTTCATAATTAAATAACCCGTACTCCCTGTCATCAAAATCTATTTCAGAAAGCGGGACATCTACAGTCATCATCTAGAATACAGTAAGCACTCCGAATATTGCACCCAGAGTTCCAAGCGGCGCAAGGTCTTCGAGGGTATCAACACCTTTTTCAACTTTAAGCACGGCATTCTTGGTGTCGTAATAGAGCGTATCGTCGTTTACAAGTTTACCAAGAGTCCCCTGGCCGTCATTGATTTTTGTTAACACTTCATTCAGGTTTGTAGCTGCTTCTGTAGCTTCAACATAGAGTGTGTCATCATTGATAAGCTTTCCAAAGGTGCCTTCTGAATCACTTAGTTTCGCTGAGATGTTTTTTATATTCTTCATAGCAACAGTCGTTTCATTATAGAGGGTGTCGTCTTTTATCAGCTTACCAAGAGTCCCCTTACCTTCAGCCAGGTCTTCAAGTACGGTATCTAGATTTGTAACAATATTATTTATACCGTCTTCATTATCACCAAAACCGCTGAACGCCCCTAGCGCTGAATCCAGTGAACCGATAGCAGAATCCAGCTTTGTAAGGATTTTATTAAGATCAGTAGGGTCAATACTTGCCAGAGGGAATTCACCGTTGTTAAGCGGTGTTTCTTCCGAACCAAAAGTGAGGTTTACATAGCTTGTCCCAAGAAGACTTGCTATCTGTATTGATGCGACTGAATCAGTTTTTATCGGTGCATCTTTGTTAACGTCCATCTCTACCTTCAGCTGCCTGTCCTCGAGTGATATGGAAGAAACCTTGCCAATGATAAGGCCTTCCATCTTGACCGGGTTACCTTCCCTGAGTTCACCAAGTGAATCAAAATAGGTGTAAACAGTTTTGTCACTTGAATAGAAAGGAATGTCGCCAAGAAAATCCATAACAAATACCAAGACCACGATGCCTGCCATAAAAAAAAGGCCTACCCTAAATTCGTTCTTCATATTTTTCCTCTCCGTCATTAAATTTTGTAGATATAAAACTTTGTACAATTTCGTTACTGCTGTTATCGAGATTTTCAGGATCACCTACATCAATTATCCGACCATCACTGATAATTGATATCCTGTCGGCAATATATTTTCCAAACTCGATATCATGTGTGACAACGACCTGGGTAGTGTTTACAGTATCTTTCAATGTGACTATAAGTTCTCCAATCGTCTCTGTCATCATAGGGTCAAGTCCTGTAGTAGGTTCATCAAAAAGTATGAGGTCAGGGCTCATAACAAGCACCCTTGCCGTTGCTACTCTCCTTTTCATACCGCCGCTAAGTTCTGAAGGAAACTGCTTTTCAACACCGCTAAGGCCCACAAGCTCAAGAGCCCCTGAAACAAGATTATTATATTGCCCTTCATCCTTGACCAGCCTGTGCTCCCGAAGGTATATACCAACATTGTCTTCAACTGACATTGAATTAAAAAGTGCTGACGACTGGAAAACAAAACCTATTTTATATCTTGCAATGTCCCTGTCGGAAAAAACCTGCTCTCCATTAAGGAATATTGAACCGCTGTTATAAGGTTCCAGCCCGCAAATACATTTTAGTAATAATGATTTCCCTACACCGCTCTTTCCAAGTATAACGTGAGTTTCAGAAGGGCCTACATGAAGGTTTAAACCCTTAAGCACTTCCTTGCCCGGAAAACTTTTATAAAGGTTTGATACCCTAAGGTCTATCGGGTTACTTTGCAGGTAATTTAATAAAGTATTTCCTTTTTTATCCATGGCACTAATCAATATTTAAAAACAATAGTATTCTCGTAATAAAATAATCAGACACGAGTACTAGTATAAATGATAAAACCACAGCTTTTGTAACCGATCTTCCAATTTCCCTGGGGCCGCCCTTAGTACGAAGGCCAACGTAACAAGATACTATGGAGATTATAATTCCGAATATTAATGCTTTTATAAGGCCATTAAAAACAGCCTTTACCGTCACAAAATCTGCAAGGTTTCTGAAATAGACCTGGAATGAAAGTCCTATTTCAGGATTAGCCGAAGCTACCATTGCCCCGCCAAACCAGCCAACTACATCCATAAAAAGGACAAGGACCGGCAGTGCCAGGATCATGGCAAGAAACCTGGGCATAACGAGAAACCTTACGGGGTTTATATTCATAGTTTTCAGCGCATCTATTTCATCGTACACACTCATTGAGGCAAGCTCCGCTGTCATTGCAGAACCCATTCTTCCTGCGATGAGTATTGAAGCCATTACGGGCCCTATTTCCTTTACCATGGAAAGCCCTACAATCCCCCCAAGGTTCTCTTCAATACCAAAACTTGCAAGTGTGGGGCCTGACTGGAGTGAAAGCACTGCTCCACTTGATAGAGCGATAAGTGTTGCTACAGGTATGGTGTTGTTTCCTATTTCGGTTATCTGGTATAGGATCTTGTCCATATTCCAGAGCGCGTCTCTGCACCAGTAGATGGCCTGAAAGAGGAGTTTAATAATTCCGCCCGTTGTTATAAACAGTTCTGACATATTCTTATTTTAACTAAACACCGATTGGTATGTATAAAAACTTGATAATATCTTTTTCTTCTTTTTTCTTATAACCGAGCAAACCACCCAGTATTGTCCATGATTTATATTTCTCGGATTTGGTAATATTAAACAGCGGTATTATCGGCCTTACATCAAATACAAAAAGTTTTTCGTCGTTGTATGAACTTACAAGGTTCCAGAGGAATGAAGTCCTTGAAACGTTGTTTTCGTTTTTCTCCCATACAAAAAGTCTCCAGAATGATGCATAGTTTCTGTAGAGGCGGTCATTTGAATGAATAAACGGCTCAAAGATTGTAAATATATGAAAGTTTTTTTTGCCGTCTGCATCCTTTTCATAAGTAAAAAGCGGCCATAAATCAATTTTCCTTCTCGGTTTTACACCCTCTACAATCGGTTCATATTTAACATCTTTAAAAAGAATTAAAAGGACTGATTTCTTATTTCTCTGGTAACTTTCAAGTTTTATATTTTTATACCTGTAAATCGGCCACAATATGTAGCCGTCTGTATCATTGTCTTCACGGACAGCCCGTGCATAAAACGGGAAAATCCTTTTTTGATTTGTTTCACCGCCCTTTGTAAAACTAAGGAACGGCCAGGGAGCGTCCCACCTTTCGTTACCGGTGTTGTGATTTATAGTTTGCTGTATAAAAGGCCACATGTAGCCTTTGTTAGAAACGCCGTGATAATATGCCTCCGAATAAACTGGAAAGTATGACCGGAAATAAAATTTTTCACCGTAAAAATCTCTTTCCTTGTTTACATAAAGCGGCCAGAAAAGAAATTCCTGTTTGCTCTGTTTTACGGTATTTATCCTGTTGCCCCATATAGGCCAGAATCTTCCGCCATCAAGTTCACCGCTGTAATTACTTATAAAAGGCCACATAAAACTATCGGTGATCTCCCCTTCGGCTTCTGTTTTCATATAAAGAGGAAACATAAAAAATTTAATACGGTCCTTTGTAAATTTATTTTTCATGTCCCCGTAGACAGGAAAAAAGGCGAAGTAGTTGTTTTCAGGGTTTTCTTCACGGTTATAAAAAATAAGCGGGAAGAGGTTAATCCGTTTATTTTTAAATCCCGATTGAGTTGTCTCCGTATTATATACAAAAAGAAAAAACTGATACTGGAACCATGAGAAATTTTCCTTTTCTTTATAAGATGTTAGGGGATATAAAAATTCAAGTTCCTTGGACCTGTTTTCCTTATTTACCGTATCATGGAAAAGCGGCCTGAACCCAAATTCCTTATAGTTATTATCCTTTTTATATATAATAAATGGCCCGAGGGCTGTAAACTCCTTATCATATTCTGAATTTATAGGGGTATGGTAGAGGGGGCCAAGATTTATCCCGCCGCAAAATGCATCCGTAAGAGCACTAAACAAGAGTGATATGAGTAATATGTATATACGCACATTTATACCATTATATAAATAGTCTGTGGACCCTTTTCCCCACAAGAGTCATTATCTCGTATGGTATTGTGTCCGCCCAACCCGCAACATCACTGATTGAAACATTACTGTCTCCAAATAGTGTAACAACATCCCCGACGTTTACATTATTTATTTTAGTTACATCGACCATTATAAAATCCATACAAACACGGCCAACCACAGGTGCGAGTTCACCGTTTACCGACACATATGATTTGTTGGACAGGATCCTCAGGTAACCGTCCGCATATCCTATAGGCACGGTAGCAATTAATGAATTCTGTCCTGTTATATACGTTCCCCCGTAACTGATGGATGTACCCTTATCATGATTTTTAAGCTGGATGATCTTACTTTTTAATTTCATAACCGGTGATAATGTATACCCGTTGAATGCACCGGCCCCGTATATCATAATGCCCGGCCTTACCATATTCCCGTGTGATTCGGGGAAATTCTGTATTGCGGCGCTGTTTGCCAGGTGGTAGTACTCGGGCTCTATATTTAGTTTTTTAAACCTTTCTAAAGATTCAAAAAAGAGTTTTATCTGCTTACCGGTGTAATCTTTTGTAATCTCATCAGCCATGGAAAGATGGGTAAAAAGGCCTTTAAGCCTTAAGTTGTTATATTTTGCATGCTTTTCAAAAAACAGTTCTACATCCTGGTGTTTTATCCCAAGCCTGCTCATGCCGGTATCTATTTTAAGGTGGTAGCTGTAATTTTTATTTATTTTTTTAGCAGCATTGGAAAGGTCATTTAATATCTGGAGGTCATATATGGTAGGTATAATTCCGTGTTTTATAACATCATCAAGTTCGTTTTTCTGGATACCTCCCAGGATGATAATCGGATGATTGATCCCCGATTCACGAAGTTCCATTGCTTCTTCAAGTGTTGCGACTCCGAGTTTATGTACTCCGTTATCTACAAGCGTCTTTGATACCGTAACGGCACCGTGACCGTATGCATCGGCCTTCACTATAGCAAGGATTGAAACATCTTCACCCACAATAGATTTGACTGTTTCAAGGTTGTTTTTAATTGATTGAAGGTCTATTTCTACCCAGGTAGGTCTCATGTCAGAAATTGTATTGAAACTGTACTATTTCACTCCTTTTGAATGTAAAAATGCTGATTTTACAAATTTTAACTTTATTAGAAAAATTAATTTTAACTGTGTTAAACTAGATGACCAATTTTCTTTGAAATAATAAAACATTATGAAATTAAACAGTTCGGAAAAAAAATCCACCTTTACAATCGCAGTTATAATTTCACTAAGACTGCTCGGTATATTTCTTATACTTCCTGTTTTCAGTGTTTATACAACTGATTACCCTGGTTCTACCCTTACACTTGCCGGAATTGCATTTGGTATCTATGCCCTGACACAAAGCCTGTTTCAAATCCCGTTTGGATGGGCAAGTGATAAATACGGCAGGAAACGAATACTGATAATAGGCCTGGTACTTTTTTCAATAGGAAGTATTATCTGCGCGCTTGCAGGAAATATTTATGAACTTATCCTTGCAAGGGCACTTCAGGGGAGCGGTGCTGTAGGGTCTGTTGCGATTGCATCCCTCGGAGATACTACCCGGCCCCAGGTCAGGGCACAGGCTTTTACGGTCACAGGCATTGTCATAGGAGTGGCATTTATTGTTTCCCTGATTTTAGGGCCCCTGCTCGCAATTGAGATTGGTTTTAACTCTCTTTTTTATATATTGGGTTTACTTGGTTTTATTGCAATTATTATCACCTACTTACTATTTCCCGAGATAAATAAAGAAGATGCAGAACCGCAGAGTGCCAAAAAAATTGTAGATATAATAAAAAACTGGGACATCAGGCTTCTCTTATTTGCGGCATTTATTTTGTCATTTGTACTCAACCTGTTCCTGTTTATATATCCGTTAAGCTGGACTTCACTAAACATTTCTACATCCAGGTTTTGGCTAATTTACTTGATTATTATTCTTCCAAGCGGTCTATTTACATACCCCTACATTAAACATTCGGAAAAAACAAACCGGCTAAAGAGAGCTATCAGTGTTGCTTTTATACTGCTTACCCTGGGATTTATAGTTTACCTCCTGGGCAACAAGGGAAGAGTAGTACTGATTGCTACCGGCATACTGTTTTTCCTCGGGCATATGATCTTGCAGTCTTTGATGCCTGCATTCTTAACACAGCGAATATCAAGCGAAAACAGGGGCGTTTCGTCCGGTGTATACAACCTCGCCAATTTCCTGGGTGCATCTTTCGGCGGAATGCTGTCAGGATTTCTTTACAGTTTAAATATCAATCTACCCTTAATAATATCACTCGCTGTACTTGTCATCTGGGTCCTTGTGGGACTTCCGAGACAGCCTGACAGGGAAAAAATAGAATAGGCCTGCCATTAGTTTTTAGCTTGTTATACTTATATTATTATGTCAATACATACACTTAAAAGAAAACAGTTTTTGCCGATAACCCTGGAAGAGTCATGGGAATTTTTCTCTGATCCCAATAATTTAAAACTGATTACTCCACCGAGCCTTGGTCTTGAAATAACTTCAGAAATAAAAAGCGAGATATACGAAGGAATGATTATCACCTATGATGTCAAGCCATTGCCCGGTATTACCACGACCTGGGTAACGGAAATCACACATATAAAAAAGCCCTATTACTTTATTGATGAACAAAGGATTGGCCCATACAGGTTATGGCATCATCAGCATTTCTTCAAAAAAAAGAACGATGGTATTATTGCGGAAGACTTAATACATTATGCAGTCCCGTTCGGCCCTTTGGGTAATTTACTAAACAGTATATATATTCAAAATAATCTTGATAAAATATTTACCTATAGAAAAACTGTTTTAAACGGTATGTTTGAATTTAAACCAAAGAAAACCGGTAATTCCTGATATGAACAAAAGTGAAGAATTAGAATACATTATAAGGCAAAAGCTTTATGAATTCATAGAAACTCCTGAGATCCATTCCCAGTCAGCAGAAGCATTTTACATATGGCAGGACAACCCTGAATCTATTATAGTTTACAATGATGAAAATGACCTTGATGATGAAATTTTTTCTAAATTCCTTGACTGGTTTATTTTTGATTTTAAATCATTTGACAATAACCAGCGGCTTGTTGAACTATTCATCAAAAAATCTGCTGATGAATTAAATAGTCAGGAAAGGCTGGTCTTAACCGACTGGTCCGACAGTACCAGGAGCTATTTTGAAATAAAAGATATTAACCAGGGAAAAAACTGTGTTTTATCAGACCTGTTTTCCGGAAATGAACTATTAGTGCATGATTCAATTGTTTCGAACCAGTTAAAAATTACCGACATTATTTCAGCAAGACCGGTCAAGACCCTCGATAAATACTATTTCTTTAGCCTTGTCTCTGTATATCCGCTTGTACTAAAACCTGAAATCCTGGAGTTCTTTAATAAAAATTATGAAGCATATAAAAAAGAACACGAAGATTCATTAACAACCAGTGACTTCCTAAAAGATTTTGGTTATTTAATTGGTAATCACCTGGATGAAGTTATAAACAACCCGCATTACCTGACACCAGACGGGGAAGAATTTGTTATTGCAAGTTCAATTTACACACTTAGCAATAAGAGCCGTGCTATCGAAATAATTAATGAAAATGACAACTTCTCGCTTCTCAATGACGTTTCGGATGATTTAATAATATTCAGGCTCGATAGCTTAAACAATAAAAAGCTGGATATTCACCTGGAACTTGAAGAAAAACAGCTAATTATTAATGCCAATTCATTAAACACACTAAGTGAGGTTAAAATTTATCTTGAAAAATTAATCGGGCCCTCTTTAAAACATAAGAAAGACATATCTAAAAGCTTTAATGATTTTACATCAGGGTCTGATAAACCAAATTTCAAACTCCCTAAGGGGGTCAGGAGTAAAAAACAGTTTAACAGCCAGCTTGATGAATATTATGGAAAGTGGATTGATACACCGATGGAAAAACTGGATGGCGTCAGCCCGCGAAATGCAATAACTACTACGGAAGGCCGCAGGAAACTTGAACAGATACTAACTGAACTTGAACTTTTATATGAAGATGCAAGAAAAGCAGGTGAACCTTATTACGATGTTAATAAACTGAGAGATGAACTTCAAAAATCCATGAACTGACACTCTTTTTCCCTTAAATAAAATCCATAAATTATAGTAAAATAGCTGCAAAGTGATTCTATAATTATGTTGACTTAAATCTTAATTATGAAAGAATGTTAAGCAAAATAGTTGAATAATATTATGAAGTTTTCCGAACTCTATAAAAATAAAAATAAAACTGTAATTTCATTTGAGATATTCCCGCCGAAAACAACAAATGGCATGGAGAAACTAAAGTCTGTCTTACTTGATCTTTCTACCCTTTCACCGGATTTTATTTCCGTAACATACGGTGCTATGGGAACTACCAGGGACAAAACAATTGAAATTGCCAACTATATCAAAAACCAGCTCAAGATAGAAACAGCGTGTCATCTTACATGTGTTGGAGCTGACAGAAAAGAAATTGATCTCGTACTGACTAAAATAATGACACACGGAATTGATAACATTGTGGCACTCAGGGGTGATCCCCCGGCAGGTGAAAAGAATTTTGTACCCCCTGCCGACGGTTACAGTTATGCAAACGAACTTGTTCATCACATCAGGGGTTTTGAAAAAAGAAATACTAAATTTAATATAAATTTTGGAATTGCCATAGCCGGTTATCCTGAAAAACATCTCGAAGCTCCAAATTTTGAAATTGATCTTGAAAATCTTAAAAGAAAAGTGGATGCAGGTGCAGATGTAATTATCACACAGCTTTTTTTTGAAAACGAACACTACTATGAATATGTTAGAAGAGTAAGAGATGTTGGAATAGATATCCCGATTATTCCGGGGCTTATGCCAATACTTTCCGCAAAACAGATTATGAAAATTACAAATATGTGCGGGACAAATTTCCCGCAGAACCTCAGAAATAAACTTGAGAATTCTGCTGACAATGATGCTTATGCGGAAGAACTTGGAATAAAACAGTGTATTGAACAGGCAAGAGACTTAATTGATAACGGCGTACCCGGCATACATTTTTATGTCCTGAATAAATCTGCCCATATAAAAAGAATTTTAAATTCCATAACCCAGTGATACCCTGATGCCCGATACTAAAGCACTTTTTGATAAAATTTCCACCCATTATGATCTGCTAAACAGCCTGTTTAGTGCGGGTATCGATAAAATCTGGCGAAAAAAACTTGTTAATATCTTCAACAACGACTCTTTTATACTTGATGTTGCAACAGGGACTGCTGAAGTCCTTGTAGAAGGTTTCAATCTTTCAAAAGTAAGCACGGGGTTTGGGATTGATCCCAGTATTGAAATGCTAAAGATTGGAAAGGATAAACTTCGCAGTAAGGGAAGATCTCAAATATCATGTTTATTCCAGTCCGCAGCTGAGAACCTCCCGTTCAGGAACAATCTCTTTGACGGGGTCACCATTGCATTTGGTATCAGGAACACAATTGACTACATCCGCTCACTTTCAGAAATGAACAGGGTCCTTAAAAAAGACGGGACAATAGCAATTCTCGAGTTCGCAATACCCAGGATATCGGTCTTTACCTCGCTTTATTTACTCTATTTTAAATATGTAATGCCGTTTATAGGGTCTCTTTTCGGAAGCCGCAAAGAGTATAAATATTTATCAGAATCAACTACTGAATTCCCTCAAAGAGAAATCTTTTTGAATATTATGCAGGACTGCGGATTCAGGGACTGCAAATATGAAGAGCTTAGTTTTGGTATTGCCATAATTTATACGGGCATTAAATAAGTACAACTATTTTATCCAGCCGGAAATTATTCCTTCTGCTATCTTTCCGTAGGGCGTAAAACCACCTTTTATGTTTCCTTTCTCGTAGCTGTCGTTATCTGTAAAGTATTTCCATATATATATTCCCTCTATATAAGGTTTATCTGAAAAAGTCCTGAACATAGCTTCAAATGCCTGGGCCTGCTGCTGCTGGCTAACTTCCTGCCCCGCATTCCATTCCCAGGGACGTACTGTTGTACCTTTAACAGACTTATAACCAATCTCTGTAAAAATAATTTTTTTATTATATTTTTCTGAAAGTACTCTTAATTGTTCTTCATGCTTTTTCCATCCCTCTACAAGGTCTTTTAAATCAGGATTATCATTCTTTGATAACCGGAAATATACATCCACCCCAATATAATCCAGGTCATCCCAGAAAAGAACATTAAAAGCGTTGCTGCCTTCAGCCGCGTAAGTCAGTTTGCCGCTAAAGACTTTCCTTAAGTCCTTTATAATTTTTCTCCAGTCCTTGTCATATTTGGCCAATTTTACAAGTTCTGTTCCAATAACAAAATATTTTACACCGTTTTTTTCAGCCAGTTTTGCCTGTTTTGTAATATAGTTGCCGTAGTTAAAAAACCATGAAGCGCGATCCCCGGGGTTAGAGTAATCAATTTTATTTCTCCAGTTATCAGGGTTGAATTCCAGTCCGCCAATCCATAAGTGTGGTTTTAGCATCACTGTAAAACCATGGCTATGAAGCTGTTCTATTTCCTTTTTTAAATATTTGTTATCAAGTGTAGGATCAAATCCGTAATATACAGCAGGAATGCCTTTATCCTTCATATAACAGAACGTATTTATCTGTACGGAGTTATATCCGGTTTTTTTAAGGTGATTATGCATTTCTGATGATTTTCGAGACCCGTATCCGTTTCCTTCCTTATGTATATGTGATAATACGGCACCGTTAATGTTAAATCCGGACCATTTATTTTTAGCAGAAGAAACGGGGACAAATGCAATTAAAAGTATAATTATAATATATAATGTTTGCATAGAGTTATAATATATAGTTAATACAATTTATTAACTATATATTTTTATTGTATTTACTGCAAATTTCTTAAATTTAAACAACTCCAAAAAAATAATATAAAAATATTCCTTTACAATAAACCCTCTCTCATTTTATAATGAGAATATAACATAATGAGTGAGGTGTGAATATGTCAGACATTCCTGCCAGTAAAACAAGGAACGTTGCAATTGTGGGTCCTCATGGTGTTGGTAAAACTACTCTCGCAGAAGCCCTTCTGTATATAACCGGTACAAACAAGAGTCTTGGCAGTGTTGAAAGGGGTACTTCTTCACTTGATTACCTTGAAGAAGAAAAACAAAGAAATATGTCAACGAATTCCCATATTTCATTTTTAAATCATAATGGGCACCTTATAAATCTTATTGATACACCGGGCTATTCTAACTTTTTATTTGACGCCGAACTGGCAATACAGGTATCTGACGGCGCAATAATAGTAGTCGACGGCATTGAAGACTCCAAGGACCAGATAGACAGGTACTGGAGCATGGCCTCAGGCTCCGATATTCCAAGAATATTCTTTATGAACAAAATTGATAAGGACAATGCCAACTTTGAGGCCGCACTGTCCAGGCTTGAAGAACATCTTGGAATAAAGACAGTCCCAATTACCATACCACTCGGACAGGGTGCAGAGTTCAGGGGTGTAATTAACTTATTTGAGATGAAGGCATTTATTTATAAAGGTGAACATGAGTTTGACGAAATACCAATACCTGAAGATATGTTAGATACAGCAAACAGTTATAAAGACAAGATACTTGAAACAATAGCAGAGCAGGATGACGAGATTCTTGTTAAGTATCTTGAAGGTGAAGAAATTGACCATGATACCATTGTAGACATGTATAAAAAAGGCGTAAAAGAATCTACTATATATCCCGTATTAGTAGGGTCTTCCACAAAATTACTCGGCCTTTATTCACTACTCATGGATTTAACTGACCTGATGCCTTCTCCCCTCGAAAGCAAAAATATTAAGGCAAATGATTTTGAAGGTAATCCGGTAAAAATAGAACAGTCTAATGATTCTCCTGCTAACCTCTACATTTTTAAAACCATAAGTGACCCTTTTGCAGGCAAAATAAGTATTGGAAGGGTCATATCAGGTACAATTAAACCGGACCAGGTATTAATATCATCATCAGATAAAAGTAAGTTAAAAATAAATAGTTTAAGCAGGATAATCGGAAAACAGGAATACCCTGTAAAAGAAGCGCAAACCGGTGACATAATTGCTTTAAATAAATTAAAAGACATAAAGACCACGGATACTCTTACCGAAATTAATGAACCTGTAATAATTAAACCTATACCAATTCCCCAGCCCGTTTTGTCATTTGCTATAGATCCCCACAGCAGGTCTGATGAAGACAAACTGAACATATCTCTTTCAAAAGTTATAGAAGAAGACCCTACAATTGATTTTCACAGAGACGAGGAAACAAATGAGTTCCTTTTATCAGGTTCCGGCCAGACACACATTGAAGTTATAGTTGACAAATTAAAGCACAACTACGGTGTTAACGTAGACCTACATACACCAAAAGTACCATACAAAGAGAGCATAAAGCTGTCCTCGGAAGCTGAAGGGAAATATGTAAAACAAACAGGCGGACGAGGCCAGTATGGAGTAGCAAAACTGAGGATTCAGCCCATTAAAAACGGTAAAACATACGAATTTGAAAACAAGATTGTAGGCGGAGTGATACCTAAAAACTTTATCCCATCTGTTGAAAAAGGCGTACAGGATGGTTTAAAGAAAGGTATTCTCGCAGGATATCCTGTTATCAATGTTAAAACTACAGTATTTGATGGAAAGCACCACCCGGTAGATTCCTCCGATATTGCGTTCCAGATTGCTGCTTCGATGGGAATGAGAAAAGCTATGGAAAACGCCAATCCCTATTTACTCGAACCCATAATGAAGATGAGCATATTTATTTCCGACAGCAGTATGGGAGATGTAATAGGAGACATTAATTCCCGAAGGGGAAGGGTCGCAGGCGTAGATTCCTCACCGGCCGGACATAGTATAAATGCACTTGTGCCAATGGCTGAAGTACTTACATACGCCCCTGAGTTAAGGTCGCTTACCAGCGGTGAAGGAAGTTTCACAATGGAGTTTTCACATTACGAAGAAGTACCGGGGCATATTTCAAGCAAACTGATTGAAGAACTGAATGCTGATTTAGACAATGCCGAAATGGGTTAATTGTCCTTGCTCTGGTCATAGTAATCCTTATCAACAAATGGAAAGGGGTCATCGCCTGTAATTAATCTTGCCCCTCTCTTCATTGTAAAGTAATACCATCCCCACTGAAGCATAACAAGAACCTTATTATCATATTCTATTAGGTATCGTATATGAATAAAAATCCATATCAGCCATGCAAAAAAACCGCTAAATTTTAGCGGCCCTAGGTGTGCAACTGCTTTATTCCTGCCAATAACGGCAAGACTGCCTTTTTCTTTATATTTAAATTCAGGTATTTCGAGATTATTAACCTGGTTGTATATCTTCTTTGCAACGAATTTACCTTGCTGCATTGCAACAGTTGCCACTCCGGGCAGCGGTTTACCGTCATGATGGGTGTATAAGGCGAGATCTCCCAGTACATAAACATCATCTCTGTCATTAATTGTAAGGTCTTTATTTACGTATACCCTTCCTACTTTATCGCTTTCAACATTAAACCTCTTTTTAAGAACATCACCGATTTTTGTTGCTTTAACGCCCGCCGCCCACAGCACTGTCTGAGCGCTGATAGTCTCAGTATTGCCATTATTTTCTATTCTTACAATATTCTCCTTAATCTCATTAACAAAACTGTTCTTCTTTATGGTTACGCCCAGTTTTTCGAGGGAAGATTCAGCACTTTTAGATAACTTTTCGGGATATGACGGCAATATCCTGTCCGTAGCTTCAAGGAGTATTATCTCGGTTTTTGCCGGGTCAAAATTTCTGAAATTGTTTTTCAGTGTAAAATGCGCAAGTTCTGCAAGTGCCCCGGCCATTTCGACACCCGTTGGGCCGCCGCCAATAATGATAAATCTTTTCCATTCGTTCTTTCTTACGGGGTCTTTTTCCCTTTCAGCTTCTTCAAAAGCATGGAATATTCTATGTCTTATTCCCAGGGAGTCCTCCATTGTTTTAAGCGGTGGTGACTTGTCAAGCCACATTTCATGTCCGTAATAGTTATAAATTACCCCTGTTGCAATAATTAGACTGTCGAATGATAGTTTATCTCCGTTAAGGAAATTTATTTCTTTTTTTTCAGGAAGAATATCCACTACTTTTGCCCTTAATACGGTAGTGTTTTTATTCCGTCTTAAGATCGCCCTCAAAGGTGAAGCGATATCACCCGGGGAAAGCCCCCCGGTAGCTACCTGGTATAGTAGTGGCTGAAAAAGATGAAAATTTCTTTTATCTATCAGTGTAATTCTTATATCTTTTCTTTTTCCAAGCTCTTTAGCAGCATAGAGGCCTCCAAATCCGCCTCCTACTATTACAACATGGTGTCTATTGTCTTCTGTCATTATATTAATTTTAAGGTGCCAGCCTCTCTATTTTCCATATTTTATTCTCTAAAGTATACAAAAACCTGTCATGTAGCCTGTTGTCCCTGCCCTGCCAGAACTCAATACATCTCGGTAAAAGGACATATCCTTTCCAGTATTCGGGACGGGGTATAATTTTATTTTCATATTTTTTTTCATATTCTTTATAAGCATTATCAAGAACTGACCTGTCTTTTATTACAGAACTCTGGTTTGATGCCCATGCCCCAAGCTGACTGCCGCGGGGCCTTGATTCAAAATAAATATCCGATTCTTTGTTACCGACCTCTGAAACACAGCCATCGACCCTTACCTGCCTTTCAAGCCTGTCCCACCAGAAACACATTGAAGCATTACTGTTTTGAATTAAATCTTTCCCTTTCCTGCTCCTTTTATTTGTATAGAAAATAAAACCTTTATTATCATATCCCTTTAAAAGCAATACCCTTGATGAGAGATGACCTTTACTGTCTGATGTCGATAAGACAAAAGAGTTTGGAAAAGGAAATCCCGAATTACCGACTTCCCTATACCAAAGGGCAAACTGTTCAAACGGGTTAGATTTGAGGTCACCCTCGGTAAGTTCCATTAATTTATACTGCTTGTCTTTTTTATTTACCATAATTAAGAAACCATTTTTGATAATGATTTTTCGAGGTCAGAATACTTAAATACAAACCCCGCATCTGTTAATTTTTTTGGTATTACTCTTGTACTTGCCAGTAATGCTTCTTCGCCAAATTCACCGAGTAGTATTTTAATGATAAAAGCAGGAACTGGAAGAATAGTGGGCCTTGATAATACTTTTCCAAGTGTTTTTGTAAATTCTTTATTTCTTACAGGTTCAGGTGAAACAATGTTAACAGCACCTTTCAGTGATTTATTGTTCATAATAAACAAGACAGAGGATAAAAGATCTTCAATACTGATCCAGCTCCAGTACATACTACCGTTGGAAATATTCCCGCCAAGTCCCATTCTGAATGGTGTAAGCATTTTCTTTAATGCACCGCCCTTTTCTGAAAGCACCAGCCCTATTCTGTAATTAACAACTCTTAAATTTTTATCTATGGCCTGATTAGCAGATTTTTCCCACTTGTCTGCAAGTTCGGGGAAAAATCCGTTTCCCTTTTGGCTATACTCATCCAGTACTTCATCTCCTCTGTTCCCGTAAAATCCAATAGCAGAAGCAGATATAAAAGTTTTGGGTGGAGAATCAAGTTTTTTTATAATTTTTGTTAAAAGCGTAGTTGTAATTAAACGGCTCTCTATGATTCTTTTCTTTTTTTCTCTGGTCCAGTAACCGAAGATATTTTCCCCGGAAAGATTGATAAAAACATCAAATCCTTCAAAATCTTTTAATTGATAGTTTTCAGAAGAGATGTCCCAGGATATTTCGTCTTCTCTTTGCGCATTTTTCCTTACCAGCCTTTTTACTTCACAGCCATTTTCAGTCAGGTAACTGTTTAAGATTGTTCCAATAAAACCGCTTGAACCTGATATAAGAACTTTCATTATATTATTGTATCTTATTCATTTAATAGTTCGATAAGATTATTCTGGTAAATTTTAACATCCCCGAAGTCTATAAAATAATGGGGGACACTAAGAATAGGTAAGTCGATTATTTCTCTGTATTTATTAATCCTGTTTAAACATGATTTTTTATCACCAACAATTGAGAATATATCAACCATTCTGTCCGGTACACTATTTATCATTTTCGTTATATCATTACTAAAGTATGCGTTTCTTATATTTTTAAGATCATTTTCAAATCCGTGTTTTAAAAATGGTTGCCTGTATGTTTTAACGGTAGCGTAGAATCCTATGGTAGCTTTTACGTCGTTAACGGCTTTTTCTATATTGTCTGAAACTGCGCATGTAATAATAGATGCTTTAATAAAATTGTTCTGGTTTTTTTTAGCTGAATTAAGACCCTCGTTTAATGACGGTAAAACAATGTCGCTTAGATAGTCATAACTGCATACTACATGCCCTATATAACCGTCTGCCACTTCACCGGCAGTTTTAATCATACTTTTTCCAATACCTGCCAGATAAATATCAACTGAATCCCGGTATGGTTTAAAAGCTCTTTTGTAACCCTTTGTATTTATACTGTAGTAGTCGCCATTATATTCATAATTTTCGGATTTATGTGAATTTTTGAGGAAATATTTTATTATTTCAATACATTCTTTTATTCTTTTTACAGGTTTTCCAAATTCTGTTCCATGATACTTTTCATTTGTGTATTTTGCACCTGTCCCAAGACCAAGAATAAATCGTCCTTCTGACTGTTCATCTAGATCAAGAGCGGTGAGTGCAGTAATGAGAGGTGAACGTACGAATGCAAGTGATATGGCAGTTCCTAATTTTATTTGATTTGTTGAATGTAAGGCAGTGGATATTTGCTGGAAAGAGGTCCTGTAAAGTTCTGTTGACCAAAGGGAATGTATACCTGCATTTTCTGCTTTTTGTGAAAGTACTTTAAGATCATTTAAATATTTTGCATCCAGTATAAGTCCGGTATTATGCATTGATCTTAATTCATAAACTGCTTTTAGAAAAGAATTTTAAGGACAGCAAATTACTATTTTTTTTCTTCAGGTGATTCATCAGAAGCTTTGTCTTCAGAAGGTTTCTCTTCGTCCTGCGATTCTTCATTTTGTGTTTCTTCAGTACTTGCTTCTATTCCTTCGGCTTCTTCTTTTTTAACTTCCGGATTTTCATCTTCTGATTGTTCCGGCTTGGGAGAACTTTCCTCTTCTTTAGCTTCGGGTTCTACAGAAATTTCTTCAGCAGTTTCAGCTTCTGCTTGTATTTTTTCATCTGCAGGTTCGGGAGAAGCACCTGTTTCTTTAGCTTCAGGTTCTGTAGTTACTTCTACTTTAGGTTCAGCAGCATCTTCTGCAACTGCTTCAGTTACTACAGCTGCTTTTGCTGCATCTTCTATGAGGCCAAGTTCTTCTGCAGACTCTTTTTTTGTACTCTTTTTACTTTCTGTATTTTTTGGTGCTGCTTTAGGGGCCGCTTTCTTTTTCTTTTTCTTCTTTGGTTTATAGTCTTCCTGGACTATTTCAATTAATGAAAGAGGTGCATTATCGCCTCTTCTGAAACCCATTTTTATAATTCTCGTATAACCACCCGGACGGTCTTTATGTTTTTCTGCTATTTCACCGAACAGTTTTTTAAGAACATCTTTGTCTTTTATAAATGAAGCTGCCTGGCGTCTTGCCTGTAAAGTACCTTTTTTGGCAAGTGTTATCATTTTTTCTGCAACTCTTCTTATTTCTTTTGCGCGGGTGTCAGTTGTAGTAATACTTTCGTGCCTGAACAGGTCAGTTGCCATGTTTCTGAACATAGCTCTCCTGTGTTTTGATACAACACCCAGTTTTCTTCCAATCCTTTTATGTCTCATCTAATATCTCCTGAATCCGTTACTACTACTGACCATCCTCATCTTCATCGTTCTTTATAGCAGACCTGCTCTCTTTTTCCTTCTCAAATACTTCAGAATTAATATCAGCACCAAGTTCAAACTGCATTTCTTCAAGTTTTTCTCTGATTTCTACAAGAGACCTCTTACCGAAATTCTCAAGATTAAGCAGTTCTTCTTCCGTTTTCTGAATAAGTTCGCCAAAATAGACTATATTTGCACGTCTCAGGCAGTTTAAAGACCTTGCAGATAAATCGATATCTTCCACATGTGTAAACAGGACGTCTTCATTACCTTTAATATCCTGGCTTTCTTCTATTATTTCTTCTTCCTCAAACAATGATTCATCAAAATTGATAAAAATACTTAACTGCTGTTTTATTATTTTTGCACTGTAAGCCAATGCGTCTTCTGTTAATATTGTGCCGTTAGTCCATATTTCAAGAGTAAGCTTCTCATAATCTGTTCTTCTTCCTACCCTTGAGTTAGTAATTGTATAATTAACTTTTCTTATAGGAGAAAACAGTGCATCGATAGGTATACTACCTATACTTTTCTGCTGATCCCCTCTTCTTTCAACTGCTTCGTAGCCGCTTCCCATTTCAACGGTCATTTCCATTTCAATTTTACCGCCTTCTGATACCGTTGCTATATGGTGGTCTGAATTAATAACAGTCACCTGGTGGTTTTCATCTATATTTGCAGCCGATACTGAACCCGGGCCGTCGAATTTAAGTGTCAGGGTTTGGGGCCGAAATGTATGCATTTCAAGATTTAAACCTTTAAGGTTTAAAATAATTTCAGTTACATCTTCTTTAACACCGGGGATTGTGGAGAATTCATGAAGTACACCATCAATCTTTACCGAAGTAATTGCCGGACCCTGTATTGATGAAAGCAACACTCTTCTAAGGGCATTTCCGAGGGTAACTCCGTATCCTCTTTCAAGAGGTTCGCAAACAAATTTTCCGTATATATCGTTAGAGACCCTTTCATCTTTCTCAAGCCTTCTTGGATGAATTAGGTCTTTCCAGTTTTTTTGGAATTCCTTTGTGTTTATGGTCTCGTTAATGTTTTCTTCGATCTGCTGTTCCATGATATTAATCCCCTGAAATAAATTATACTCTTGAATAAAACTCCACGATTAATTGCTCTTCGATAGGAAATGTTACGTCCTCTCTTTCAGGTAACCTGCTAACTGTACCTTTATAATTATCTATATCATGCTGCAACCAATCCGGCACCGGTTTTCTTTCAAGTAGCTGAAGGGCCTGATTAATTCTTCCAAGCTTTTTACTTTTTTCTCTGATCTCTATTACGTCCCCGACCTGCACCTGATAAGATGGTATATTCAGGACACTGCCATTTACAAGTATATGCTTGTGTCCAACCAGCTGACGGGAGTCACTGCGAGAACTTCCAAAACCAAGTCTGTAAACTACGTTATCTAGTCTTCTCTCAAGCAGCACAATCAGGAGTGAACCTGTAACACCGCTCATTCTTGCAGCTTTTTCAAAATATCTTTTAAACTGGTTTTCTCTTAAACCGTAACTTCTTTTAACTTTCTGTTTTTCTCTCAGCCTTAGTCCGAATTCTGAAAATTTGGATCTTCTCAGTCCATGAACACCGGGTGGTTGATTGCCTTTAGCATCAATTGATGATTTACCGTTATAGCTGCGTTCTCCCTTTAGAAAAAGATTAGTTCCTTCTCTCTTGGACAGCCTGTCTGTTGGTCCTGTATATCTTCCCATTTATAAAACAACCTCCCGATCCATAATGCTATCGTAATTAAAAATCATTGTTATCTATACTCTCCTTCTTCCCGGCGGTCTGCATCCATTATGGGGAATAGGTGTAATATCTCTTATGAATGAAATCTTTAGTCCAGAAGACTGAAGTGAACGTATTGCAGGTTCTCTTCCGGGACCCGGGCCTTTAACAAATACCTGTACTGTTTTCATGCCCATAGTTGCAGCTTTTTTAGCAGCATCTTCAGCAGCTACCTGAGCAGCAAAAGGAGTACCTTTTCTTGTACCCTTAAACCCTTTTACACCGCCGCTTGACCATGAAAGGACATTACCATTTGTATCACTAACAGACACAATAGTATTATTGAAGGTGGCCCTGATATTTACGATACCTTCTTCGACAAACTTCTTAACTTTTTTTCTTCCAATTTTTTTCTTAGCCATTATTTAACTCCGCAATATACTATCTATTTACCAACCTTCTTTTTCTTGGCAATCGCTGTTCCTCTCGGCCCCTTCCTGGTTCTTGCATTAGACTTAGAACACTGTCCCCTTACAGGTAACCCCTGCCTGTGTCTGACTCCCCTGTAACATCCGATCTCCACGAGCCTTCTGATATTGCCCTGTACTTCTTTTCTCAAATCACCTTCTACTGTATATTGGTTTTCAATAATTTCTCTTAATTTGGCAACTTCGCTGTCATCAAGGTCTTTTGACCTTTTGCTGACATCAATTGAAGCCGAATTCAGGATATCGATCGAAGTTTTACGCCCGACACCGAATATATAGGTGAGGCCTACTTCAATTCTTTTATTTAGTGGTATGTCAACTCCAGCAATTCTAGGCATATATTAAAATCCTCCTTAAACTACCCTTGCCTTTGCTTGTGTTTTTTATTAACACAAATCACACGTATTACGCCTTTTCTCTTGATAATTTTACATTTATCACAAATCTTTTTAACAGATGCTCTAACCTTCACAACAATCTCCAGCCAACTATTTTTTTAGTCTGTAAGTAATCCTTCCCTTGGTTAAATCATAAGGAGAAAGTTCAAGCTTCACCTTATCACCAGGAAGTATTCTTATAAATCTTGTTCTCATCTTACCGGATACATATGCCAATATTACATGACCGTTTTCAATCTCAACACGAAACATTGCATTCGGCAGTGCTTCTAAGATAGTTCCTTCAAATTCTAGTCTTTCTTCTTTTGGCATTTACACCCCAAATTTATTAATTTATCCTTGTTAATACCTCGGGACCATTATCCGTAATAGCCACCGTATGTTCAAAATGAGCTGAAAGTTTACCATCTGCAGTTACAGCAGTCCAGCCGTCATTTAAAATTTTTACTTCCGCTACGCCAAGGTTAACCATTGGCTCAATTGCCAGTACCATCCCGGGCTTAAGTCTTGTACCCAGCTGTGACATTTCAGATACAAAATTAGGTACCTGAGGTTCTTCATGAAGGCTCTTGCCAATACCATGACCCACGAATGATTTTACTACACTAAAACCGCTGTCTTCCACATAGTCCTGAATTGATTTTGAAATATCCTTTATACTGTTCTTGGGCTTTGCCTGGTCAATTCCTTTAAATAATGATGCTTCAGTTACATCAAGCAGTTTCTGGGCCATCTTTGAAATATTACCTACGGGGACTGTTATAGCCGAATCCCCATAATAACCATCAATAATAGCACCAAAATCCATGCCGATAATGTCGCCTTCTTTTAAAACTGTATCTTTTGAAGGTATTCCGTGTACTACTTCATCATTCAGGGCAAAACAGACAGAAGCAGGAAAGTTTGAATATCCCTTAAAAGCTGCAACAAATGATTTTTTTTCTGCTATATCTTCTGCCAATTTATTAAGTTCCCAGGTTGTTACACCTTCTTTTACATTTTCTTTTAAAGCCTGAAGTACTTCTGCAACAGCAACAGCTGCTTTTTTCATTTTTTTCAGTTCTTCTTTTGATTTGATGTGGATCATTAAACTAATGTCAGCAGTATCTCATCAATACGGCCTGAGATATCTTCAACTGTTCCTATACCGTCAATTTTCTTTAAAATTCCTTTACCGCTGTAAAATTCACCAAGCGGAGAAGTTTGTTCCCTGTAAATATTTAATCTGTTCCTTACTACGTCTTCACTGTCATCCTGTCTGTTCTCAAGTTCCTGTCTTTTCATGATTCTCTGAACAACTTCTTCGTCGTCAACATCAAGGAAAACAACTACGTCTAGTTTAACTCCGAGTTCGGAAAGCATTTCATCCAGGGCCTCAGCCTGTGGGACCGTCCTTGGAAAACCATCGAGCATAAATTTCAAATCATTTAGAGAAGCTAATTTCTGTTTTATTATTTCAATTACAACACTGTCCGGTACAAGTTCCCCTTTATCCATAAAAGACTTTGCATGCAGACCTACCTCGGTCTTGTTTTTTACTGCTTCCCTTAATACGTCTCCCGTAGATATATGTGCAACACTATATTTATCGGCTATAAAATTGGCCTGTGTTCCTTTACCTGCTCCAGGGGGTCCGAATAAAATTAATTTCATTATATAAAGTTCCTCATAATTAAACGTTAAACCTCGTAGGGCCTTTCATCCCTTTCTTTTTAACAAATCCCTCATAACTGTGAGTGATGAGAAATGATTCGATCTGCTGAAGAAAATCAAGTGTAACTCCAATTACAATAAGAAGTGATGTCCCTCCAAAATAGAATGGAAGGTTAAAAGGTTCTCTTTCAAGAAATGCAGGGAGAACACATACTGCCGCTACATAAATTGCACCGATAAATGTGATTCTTCCTAGTATTACACCTATATATTCAGATGTCTTCTTCCCTGGCCTGATCCCGGGGATATTACCCCCGTTTTTCCTGAGGTTTTCAGCCAGGTCATCAGGATCATAAATAATGGCCGTATAAAAGTATGTAAAGAAAATAATTAGTCCAGCGAAAATTGCATTATAAAATATTACATTTGAAAACATTGCTTCAGAAATATTCCTTAAAACCGGTATATCAATAAAAGCCAGAATTGTTGCCGGGAATATAAGGAGTGAGGAAGCAAAAATCGGCGGGATAACGCCCGCGGGGTTTGTCTTTAACGGCAGGTGAGATGTCTGTCCGCCGTATACTTTTCTTCCAATTACCCTTCTTGGATACTGTACAGGAATTTTTCTGTAAGACCTTTCTACAAAAACTATTAACGCAACAAGTACTGTCAGTCCTATAAGAATTAACAGCAGTCCAAGTACAGTTAACTCATCAGTCCTGATAAGACGTACCATATTCCAGAATCCACCGGGAATACCAGCAAGAATTGAGATTGCTATTATTAGTGAAATACCGTTTCCGATGCCATGCTCTGTAATCTGCTCACCAAGCCACATTACAAGCATTGCGCCGGCAGTTAATGTTATCACCGTAGTTAATCTGAAACCCCAGCCGGGGTCAGTAGCTACAGAAGAGCCAATACCCGCCTGTCCGAAACCGCCGCTTTCAAGTGTTATGGCAAGCATAAATCCCTGTACTAAACAAATGAGGATTGTCCCATACCTTGAATACTGATTTATTTTTCTTCTGCCGGCCTCTCCTTCTTTCTGCATGGCCTCAAGTGAGGGAAATGCTTTGACAAGAAGAGACATTATGATAGAAGATGTAATGTAGGGCATTACACCCAGTGCAAATATTGAAGCCTGTTCAAGGGCCCCGCCTGAAAACATATTAAGTATGTCAAAAATTGTACCGCTAGTCTGTTCAAAGAGTCTTGATATCTGCTCAGGGTCTATACCGGGAATTGGTACAAACACACCTAGCCTGTAACAAACAAGCATCAATGCCGTGAATAGTAGTTTCTTATTTAATTCAGGAATCTTTGGGATTGAAGAAACATTTGTGCTCATATGATTTCTATTTTACCGCCAGACTTCTCCACCTTTTCAATTGCTGATTTTGTTGCAGCATTTACGTGGAGAACCAATTTTCTATCTAAATCCCCATTACCCAGAAGTTTTACTTTCTTTTTTCCTGATACTAAACCACCGGATACCAAATCTTCTATGGAGATTGTCTGACCGTCTTCGAATTTGGATAGGTCCTTTATATTAATAACGTCATATACTTTTTTAAACAGGCTTGTAAACCCTCTTTTTGGTGCTCTTAATTTAAGAGGAGTCTGTCCGCCCTCAAACCACCGGGAAACACTTCTTCCTGATCTAGAACGCTGTCCTTTATGGCCTTTGCCGCAGGTCTTACCCTGCGAGCCGTGGCCCCTTCCTACCCTTTTGGATTTCTTTGTTGAACCGCTTTTTGGTGATAGTTTTTCGAGCATTTCTTTACCCTTTTACTTAGTTATTCAAATAGTGTTTTGGCAGATCCAAATCATTTACTTCTTTATCTCTTGTTAATGCCACCTGGTCAGGCACTTTTAACTCTGATAGACCTTTTATAACTGACAAAACAACGTTCAGCGGGTTTCTTGAACCAAGTACTTTTGAAAGTACATCGTGAATTCCAGCCAGTTCAATTACTGCCCTTACCGCACCTCCTGCAATAACACCGGTTCCAGGTGCAGCAGGCATAAGTTTCACTTTACTTGATATATGTGTTGAAGTTATTTCATGAGGAATTGTGGTACCGTGTCTTGGAACCTCAATGAGGCTCTTTTTTGCCTTTTCAATAGCTTTCCTGATTGCGTCGGGGACTTCGTTGGACTTACCTAAGCCTGAACCAACTATACCGTCACCATTTCCAACAACCGCGAGTGCGGTAAAACCGAATCTTTTGCCACCTTTAGTTACCTTGGCAACACGTCTTATATGGACTATTTTTTCATTTAATTCCAGACCGGCTGGGTCAATATGTTTATTCTGCAAATAAAATTCCTCCTAAAATACTAAACCGCCTTCTTTTAATGCATCTGCCAGCGCTTTTACTCTTCCGTGATACGGGAAACCACCCCTGTCAAACCGGACAGTTTTAATACCTGCTTCACCGGCAAGTTCCGCTAATACCTTTCCAACACAACTTGCTGAATCAATTTTAGTTGATACATTCTTTTCCGCTTTTTTAATAACATCAATCACTTTTGGTGTTAACGTTGATACACTTACCAGAGTTGACCTGCTTTCATCATCAATTATCTGGGCATAAATATTTTTATTTGATTTAAAGACAGAGACCCTCGGGACCTTGCCCGTTCCTGATATTTTCTTTCTGATTCTGCCGTGTCTTAGGTTCTTTTTAGCTTTTCTTGACGTTTTTTTTATCATTTCTTGGCTCCCGCTTTACCAGGTTTAAGTCTTAATTCTTCACCCTTGTACCTTACGCCTTTACCTTTGTAAGGATCGGGTTTCCTTATTTTCCTGATATTGGCTGCTGTTTCTCCAACAACCTGTTTGTTAATGCCCTCAAGTGTAAGCAGCGTTCCCCTGTCTTCCACTTTGGCAGTTACTCCCTCCGGCAGAGCAAAGTCAACAACATGTGAAAATCCAAGTGTCAGTTTCAGTTTATCTTTGCCATTTAATTCTGCTTTATAACCGGTACCTACAATTTCAAGTGTTTTTGAAAAACCCTCGGTAACACCCGTTACGGAGTTTAATAACAGTGATCTTACAAGCCCGTGAAATGCCTTTGTCCTCTTTTGGTTATTTTCACGGTCAACCTGGATTAAACCGTCTTCAATCTTGGTGGTTATACCTGTTGGAACATCTACATTCAGCTGTCCCTTAGGTCCTTTAACCATGACTTCTTTATTCTTTGCTTCTACATTAACGCCTTCAGGCAGTTTTATTGATTTTCTTCCAATACGTGACATAATAATCCTCTAATTAACTGTACAGATAATTTCTCCGCCTACTCCTAGTTTCCTTGCATTTGTACCTGTCATAATCCCTTTAGAAGTTGAGAGAATTGAGATACCCATACCGGCAGTAACTCTTGGGATATGGTGTTTGTTTACATATACCCTTCTGCTTGGCTTACTGGTCCTTTTAATAGCATTTATTACAGGTAATCCGTTACCGGTGTATTTGATCTTTATTTTTATATCTTTTTTAATGCCTTTTTCAACAATATCCACATTGTTCAAATACCCTTCTTCTTTAAGCACATTTGCTATATGGTTTTTTAATATAGAATGGGGCACAAGAACTTCTTTGTGCTTTGCTAAAATTGCATTTCTTATTCTACTTAACATATCTGCTATAGGGTCTGTCATTTATATATCTCCATTAAAGCTATAAACTTGCTTTTCTTACTCCGGGAATTAAACCATTATTGGCAAGTTTTCTGAAACAAATCCTGCATGTTCCAAACTTTCTTAAATATGCTCTCTGCCTGCCGCATATATTGCACCTGTTGACTTTCCTGACCTTAAATTTAGGTTCTTTCTTAGTTTTTTCTAACAGTGCTTTTCTAGTCATAGTCTCCTCTTAATTCTGAAAAAATGGTAATCCGAACAACTGTAGCATTTCTTTTGTTTCATTATCCGTATTTGATGTTGTTACAAAAGTAATATTCATACCCTTAACAAGCTGAATCTTACTATAATCAATTTCTGGGAATATAATGTGTTCCTTAATACCAAGAGTGTAGTTGCCCCTGCCGTCAAATGCTTTGGGGGATATACCCTTAAAATCTCTAACCCTTGGAAGAGAAAGATTAATAAGCCTGTCGAGAAATTCATACATAACGGTCCCCCTAAGGGTCACCATGCAGCCAATAGGCAGATCTTCTCTCAGTTTAAACCCCGCAATTGATTTTTTTGCCCGTGTTATAACCGGCCTTTGCCCTACAATTGCTGCGAGTTCTTCTACTGCTTCTTCAATAAGCTTGCTGTTTCTTCCTGCATCTGAAACTTTACCAAGCCCCATATTAAGAACAATTCTTTCTATTTTAGGTACCTGCATAACGTTTTTATATGAAAACTTTTCCATTAAGCCCGGCACTATGCTTTCTTTATAAACTGTTTTAAGCCTAGGTGTCATTAAATTTCCTCACCACTTTTCTTACTGATTCTTACTTTTTTACCTTTCTCACTTAATTTATAACCGGCCCTTGCAGGTGAATTTGATTCAGGGTCAATAAGCGATACATTTGAAATATCTATTCCAAGTTCTTTTTCAACTATACCGCCTGTAGGACTCTGCTGCGTAGGTTTGCTGTGCCTTTTTACAACATTTACCTTTTCAACAATAACCTTGTTCTTGGCCTTAAGCAGTTTTAGCACTTTGCCCGTTTTACCTTTGTCTTTACCTGTTGTTACGTAAACTGAATCGCCGGATTTTATCTTTGTTTTCATCTTAAATTATTTACCGTTTAATTTTATACCACTTCCGGGGCAAGAGAAATAATTTTCATATAACCCTTAACACGAAGTTCTCTTGCAATTGGACCAAAAACCCTGGTACCAATTGGTTCATTTTCTTTGTTAATAATTACTGCTGCATTGTTATCAAAACGGACATATGATCCATCTGTTCTGCGCTGCTCTTTCCTTACTCTTACAATAACAGCCTTGTGTACAGCACCTTTGTCAACTTTGGCGTTTGGAATTGCTTCTTTAACGGAAACCACTACCACATCGCCAAGTCGTGCATACTTCCTGCCGGAACCTCCGAGGACTTTAATACAAAAAAGCCTCTTTGCGCCGGTGTTATCTGCTGAATCTAAATATGAACTGGACTGAATCACTAAACTACTCCTTATCCTTACTCAAAATTCTCTTTTGCTTTCTCTATTACTTTACTAACGCGCCATCTTTTTGTTTTACTGATCGGCTTAGACTCAACAATTAAGACCTTGTCTCCTACAACACACTGGTTTGTATCATCATGGACTTTAAAAGTTGAGCTCCATTTTAACGGCTTACTGTATCTACGGTGATTTTTCATCCTGGCAACGTCAACAACGACAGTCTTATCCATTTTATCCCCTACAACAAACCCAATCTGTGATTTTAATCTTCCTCTAGGCATTAAAAACTCCCAATTAAACTCTTTTTTCCCTTTTTACGGTTTCCAATCTTGCAATATCTCTCTTCAGCTGTTTTATTCTCGCATAGTTTGTAACCTGCTGAGTTGAGACCTGCATCCTTATATTAAAAAGTTCCTCTTTGAGGTCTTTTTCTGTTTTGGCCAGCTCATCATCTGTAAACTGTCTTATTTCTTCAGCTTTAGGCATTAGAACAGACCTCCGAATTCTCTTTTAATAATTTTTGTTTTTAGTGGCAGTTTATACATAGCAAGCTTAAAAGCGTCTGTAGCAAGTTCTTCAGAAACACCGCTGATTTCATATAGAAGCTGCCCCTTCTTAACTGGTGCTACCCAGTGGGATACGTCACCTTTACCTTTACCCATCCTGGTTTCCGCTGCTGTCTTTGTTAATGGTTTGTCAGGAAAAACCCTTATCCAGAGCTTAGCGCCCCTCTTAACCTTCCTGGTAATTGCAATACGGCAGGCTTCAATCTGCTGTGCTGTAATTTTTCCGTTCTCAAGCACCTGTATTCCGTATTCTCCAAATGAGATCTTTGATCCCCTTGTAGCCTTGCCTTTAATACGGCCTTTGTGCATTTTTCTGTATTTAGTTTTCTTTGGCTGTAGCATAATATTCTCTTATTAACTTGCCTGTTTTGTTTTTTTCTCTATTACTTCGCCTTTAAAAATCCAGACTTTAATTCCAATAATCCCGTATGTTGTATGTGCTTCGGTAAAACCGTAGTCAATATCGGCCCTTAATGTACCAAGCGGTACGCGTCCTTCCCTGTACCACTCCTTACGTGCAATCTCTGCACCGCCGAGTCTTCCTGACACCATGATCTTTATACCAAGGGCGCCAATTCTCATTGCAGAAGAAATACATCTTTTCATTGCTCTTCTGTATGCGACCCTTCTTATTAGCTGAAGTGCACAGTTTTCTGCCACAAGCTGAGCATCAATCTCCGGCCTCTTAACTTCCCTGATATCAAGGTAGATTTCTTTACCTGTGATCTTATTGAGTTTTTTTCTTAAAAGTTCTATTTCCCCGCCTTTTCTTCCAATCAGGATTCCGGGCCTTATCGAGTATATAACAACCCTTACCCTTTCGGATGCTGCCCTTTCAATTTCAATCTTGGATATTCCGGCCTGGTAAAAAGACTTCTTTATCAGGTCCCTTATTTTTACATCTTCATGAAGGAGGTTTGTATACCTGTTTTTTTCAGCATACCACTTTGAATCCCAGCTAGTGGTTATGCCTAATCTAAGTCCAATAGGATTAACTTTCTGTCCCAATTAAAGCCCCCTTTCTTCTAACTCTATAGTTACGTGACTCATTCTTTTTAACCTCGGTGTAGCCCTTCCCATGGCCCTTGATTTAAACCTTTTAAGTACCGGCCCTTTTGAAGCAACAGCAGATTTAACGTACAGCGAATCTGTATCCGTATGCCCTTTTTCAGATGCGTTTGCAACTGCAGATTTTAATAGTTTGGCCAATACAGGAGAAGACTTTTTCCTGGAATTAGTAAGGACAGAAAATGCTTCTTCAACATTTTTACCCCTAATAAGTTCAAGCACAATGCTTACCTTTTTGGGTGATACTCTCATAAATTTCAATACTGATTTAGATACCATCTTTTATTTCCTTACTATCTTCCTTTCATTCTTTTTGCTTTTTTATCACCTGGAACATGTCCATGGTAAGTCCTGGTCGGTGAAAACTCACCGAGTTTATGGCCTACCATATGCTCGGATACGTATACAGGTATGAATTTTTTTCCATTATATACACCAAATGTTAAGCCTATCATCTCGGGTATTACCATTGATGACCTTGACCATGTCTTTATAATACTGCTGCTGCCGGATTCACTTGCAGCTTCTACTTTTTTTAACAGTTTTGGTTCTACAAATATTCCTTTCTTTCTTGACCTTGGCATATATTCTCCTTAATCCATTCCGTAACCAACACGCCTTGGTTTGACTATGTATTTATCAGTTCTTTTATTTTTTCTTGTTTTATAACCAATAGTAATCCAGCCCCATGGTGATACCGGGTGAGGATTACCTTTAGTGGCCTTCCCTTCACCACCACCGTGCGGATGGTCAACAGGGTTCATTGCAACACCTCTTACATGGGGCCTTTTACCCCTGTGCCTGTTGCGTCCGGCCTTACCTATTGTAATAAGTTCGTGTTCAGAATTTCCTACTTTACCAACTGTCGCATAACAGTTTATGTGGATAAGCCTTATTTCTCCCGAATTCAGTTTAAGCTGCGCATATTCGCCTTCTCTGGCTGTTATCTGTGCCGAACTGCCTGCTGAACGAATAAGTTTTGCTCCGGCTCCGGGTTTTAACTCAATATTATGTACTACGGTACCTACCGGGATTTTGTGAATCGGCAGTGCATTACCGACTTTTACTTCAACATTTGGACCTGAAGCGAGTTCTTCGCCTACCTTGATGCCTTCCGGGGCAATAATATATCTTTTTTCACCGTCTTTATAGTTTAAAAGTGCTATTCTTGAAGACCTGTAGGGATCATATTCAATTGTAGCCACAACAGCCGGGATTCCATGCTTATCTCTTTTAAAATCAACAATCCTGTAAAGTTTCTTATGGCCACCGCCCCTGTTATAACTCGTAATCCTTCCGTGTGAATTCCTTCCGGATTTTTTATTAAGAGAGACAGTTAGTGATTTTTCAGGCTTTGTGCTTGTGACTTCTGCAAAATCCTGGCCAGATCTGAATCTTGTACCTGCTGTACGTGGTTTAAACTTTTTAATTCCCATAATTACATACCTTCAAAATACTCAATAGTTCCTTCTTTAAGCTTTATATATGCTTTTTTAATTGACGAACGTCTGCCTATCTTCCTGCCGAATTTTTTTACGGGTTTTCCCGCGGTCAGCAATGTTCTGACTTTATCAACTTTAACATTAAAGATCTTCTCTACTGAATCTTTAATTTCATTTTTATTTGCTTTTTTGTCGACAGAAAATACGTACCAGTCATTTTCCTTCATATCGGTACTTTTCTCTGTTACATAAGGAAGCTTTATTATTGTCCTTGGGTCTTTCAACGCACCAACGCCTCCTGAACTTTCTCAACAGTGTTCTTTGTCATGATTATATTTTTATATTTAAGTAGGTCATATACATTTACGCCCTCATTTTTGAGTACCTTAACATCTTTCAAATTACCTGATGACTTAATAAGGTTCTCATTTTCCTCGTCTACAAGTATAAGGCACTTATTTAGTTCAAACTTTTTCATAAAATCTACAATCTGTTTTGTTTTTATCTCTTTAAGGTCAAAATTATCAACTACAAACAGCTCTTCCTGCGAAAGTTTAAGTGAAAGCGCTGATTTAACGGCCTGCTTTCTGACTTTCTTTGGAACAGAAAAAGACCAGTCTTTAGGTTTTGGTCCAAAGGTTACACCGCCGCCTTTCCATATAGGTGACCTTATTGATCCTGCCCTTGCCCTTCCAAGATGCTTCTGTTTCCAGGGCTTCTTACCTCCGCCTCTCACTTCTCCCCTAGTCTTGGTTGAAGCAGTACCTGACCTTTTCGAAGCAAGCTGCCATTTTACAACCAGGTGCAGTACCGAATCGTTTACCGGGTACTCAAATACATCCGGAGCAAGGTCAACTGAACCGACTTTCTTTTTCTTTAAATCAAACACATCTACCTGTGGCAACTTATTTATCCCCTTTTGAAGTACGTTTTAAAATTACTGTCCCGCCGTTTGGCCCCGGGATTGACCCTTTTACAAAAAGTATGTTTTTTTCAGCGTCAACTGTTACAACTTTTACGCCCTGGACTGTTTTATTTACTCCGCCCATTCTTCCCGGCATCTTAATCCCTTTCCATACTCTTCCGGGATAGGAAGCCTGCCCGATCGAACCCTGACGACGATGTGCCATACCACCATGAGACATTGGCTGCCCGTGAAAATTATATCTTTTCATGGTACCGGCAAAACCTTTACCTTTACTCACGCCTGTTATATCAAGAATATCTCCGCTGTTAAAGACATCTGCTTTAACAACATCGCCTTCATTATACTCTCCGTCATCTGCTTTAAATTCTTTTAATATTTTTAATGTAGGTACTTTAGCCTTATTAAAATGGCCTGCCTTGGCTTTATTAAACCTCTGCGGCTTGTTTTCCTGGAATCCGAGCTGGACAGCATCATAACCATCTCTTTCCTTCTCTTTCTTGCTTACCACATAACAAGGACCTGCTTCAATCAGAGTACCAACGACCATGACTGATTCTTCGTCAAATGCCTGTGTCATACCTATTTTTTTACCAATTATTCCCTGAATCATTTAAATCAAGTTCCTGTTAATTTTATTTCTACTTCGACTCCTGAAGCAAGATCGAGCTTCATCAGTTCATCAATGGTCTGCTGCGTTGGTTCGAGAATGTCCACGAGACGTTTGTGGGTCCTCATCTCAAAATGCTCCCTGGAGTTTTTATTTACATGGGGAGACCTTAAAACGCAGTACCTGTTAATTTTTGTTGGCAGCGGCACAGGGCCCGCAATTCTGGCACCTGTTCTTTTAGCCGTATCAACAATCTCAACTGTCGATCTGTCTAACAATCTGTGATCAAAAGATTTTAATTTTATTCTTATTTTAGCCGCTGTACTCATTTTATATCCGTTTTATTCAATAATACTGGTAACAACACCAGCACCCACTGTTCTTCCGCCTTCCCTTATGGCAAACCTTAACTGCTCATCCATTGCCACGGGGCTCATCAGGTCTACAACCATGTTTATGTTGTCTCCGGGCATTACCATCTCTACGCCTTCCGGCAGTTCAATGCTTCCAGTTACGTCTGTTGTCCTGAAATAGAACTGCGGCCTGTATCCAGGGAAAAACGGGGTGTGTCTTCCGCCTT
>CAJHZB010000032.1_pt1 | contig 114863 bp, 108 predicted proteins | sample 9198931 | NCBI WGS metagenome assembly CAJHZB01 (sample SAMEA7708346, study PRJEB35096) | sediment metagenome | biome: marine neritic benthic zone biome [ENVO:01000025]; feature: sediment [ENVO:00002007]; material: shallow marine sediment [ENVO:03000034] sea grass bed [ENVO_01000059] ... | reverse complement strand
TGACGGAAATAGAGACTGTGGTTGTTACGGACGGTATGACAGTTGATAACGTTAACTTTATTACCAATGATACACCTTAACTGAATATGCTTCGGAGGGAGTGGGATTCGAACCCACGAGACCCGTTAGAGCCCACTGGTTTTCGAGACCAGCGCCTTCATCCGCTCGGCCATCCCTCCTGGACTTCACTAAACTACCAAACCCTTATTATTAAAGCAATATTCCTTTTATTTGGAATGGGTATTTAACGTGTTAAGTTTTAGTCTGTGGAAATTACCCAATTCAACCCGGAAATAATCCAGAAAATACAGACCGAAATACATATTGCTTCAGGCAACGAGGTTTTTTTTGTCGGCAACCTTGACGAAAATTCAATACTAAATGATGTAAAAGTGCTTGCCCGGGGTAATGAGTACTCCGTGCCAGCAATTATTGATTCAGCCTCCGCCGGGCAGGTCGTACTCCATAATCATCCTTCCGGCAATTTAACCCCATCCGAACAGGACATTCACCTTGCATCAATATTTGGCAATAACGGGGTCGGGTTTCTTATAATTAATAACCATGTTTCAGACCTCTACACTGTTGTAGAGCCTTTTCAGAAAAAAGAGTATTCAGCTCTTAATGTAAGTAAGCTTGAAAAACTGCTTATGCCTAATGGCCCGATTGCAAAAATACTCGGAGATAAATTCGAGCACAGGAAAGAACAGATAAAAGTACTTAATGAAACAGCAAAGGCTTTTAATGAAGACTCTATTGCACTTATCGAAGCTGGAACGGGTACCGGGAAGACGTTTTCTTACCTCATACCTTCCATTCTTTGGGCAATTGAAAATGGTGAAAGGGTCGTAATATCCACAAATACAATAAACCTGCAGGAACAGTTAATAGGTAAAGACATACCTATGCTTGAAGAATCAATTAAAGAGGTTTTTACATACTCGCTGGTCAAGGGAATGAGAAACTATCTCTGCATATTAAGGGCAGAAGCTGTTGATGACGGACAGCAGGAGCTTATTGAAGACGATGAAACCGAAGAGATAAAAAATATTTTAGAATGGGCAGAGACAACCGCTGACGGCTCTCTTTCGGATTTAAGTTTCAGCCCGAAACAAAATGCGTGGGACAAGGTCTCTGCCGAAAGTGAAAGCTGTATTAGAAGTAAATGCCCCCATTACACAGACTGTTTTTTCTTCAAAAAGAGAAGGGAAATTTCTGCCGCCCAGCTTCTGATTGTAAACCATCACCTGTTTTTTTCCGACCTTGCCATAAAGGCCGCTACAAACGATACGGAATCGGGAATATTGCCGGGTTATAACCGTGTGGTCTTTGATGAAGCCCATAATATTGTTGATGCCGCAACATCTCATTTCAGCATCTCTGTTGCCAAGTTTGGACTTACAAGAACACTAAGAAGGCTTAAAAGCAGGGGAAAAAAGGGAGAAGTCAAAGGTCTTGTGAATTTTGCTGCCAGTACAGCAAATAAGGTTTCCAAAAGTGATAAAAACAGTGAACTGATAAACACACTTCTTAAAATTGAAGAAGTAGTCTCACCAAGGATTGATCTTATTGAAAGCAGTATCAACGAATCTTTTGAGCTTATATATGAAATTGCAGCCGCAAATACAGCGGAACAAAAGAACGGTAGTCCTGATTTTAGCTTCAGGGTACTTGAACATATTCAAAAAAGTGAAGATTGGATTAAGGCCGAAGAAAATTTTGGAAAGCTAAGGGTTATGCTCTTGAAAATCCAGGGTGAGATAAGGTTTTTGCTGGAGATTCTTGCCCGAAACGAGGAAATGCCCAATATTACCAAACTACTTGTTGAGTTCAGGAGTGTTTTCAGCAAGCTGGAATACTATACCGAGGCAATCAGTTCCTTCTTTAAACAAAACGACAATCAGAATGTGAAATGGGTAGAGATTAGGGTGAGAAAGGGTAATAAATTTATTTCCCTTGGTATTTCACCAATTGATGTATCTGCCCAGCTTAAGCAGAAGCTTTATGATAAAACAAAGACCGTTGTTATGACATCGGCGACACTTGCAGTAGAGGAAAGTTTCGAGTTCCAAAAATCACAGTTGGGCCTTACTGGTGACACCAGGATAAGAGAGCAAAGGGTCCTGTCACCTTTTAATTACAAAGAACAGGTATTGCTGGGAATGCCCGTCAACATTCCGGAACACAGTTCACCGGACTATATAAATGTAGTTTCCGGCATACTTGAAGAAGTTATCAAGATGTCGGGGGGAAGTGCGCTTATACTGTTTACCTCATATACAACACTTAACAGTGTTACAAACGCTATTAATGACGGACTCCTGGATAGCGGTATAGAAGTATTAAAACAGGGCACACTTCCGAGGGACAAACTCCTTGAAAAGTTCCGAAGCAGCACAAACGCGGCCCTTCTTGCTACCGACAGTTTCTGGGAAGGGGTTGATATAATAGGTGACGCACTAAAACTTGTGGTAATAATGAGGCTTCCCTTCAGGGTGCCTACAGACCCGATAATTGAAGCCAGGTCAGATTACCTTGAAAAGAAGGAGATTAACTCATTCTTAAACTACTCTGTGCCGATGGCGGTAATAAGATTTAAACAGGGTTTTGGCAGGTTAATCCGTTCAAAAACTGACAGGGGTGCGGTTCTGGTGCTTGATAAAAGGATAAAAACAAAGAGTTATGGTAAATATTTTATTAATTCCCTGCCTGAGTGCAGTAAGGTTTACGGTAAATACGGGGACATGCTAGATAAACTCAGGGAGTTTATTTAATTTATAAAATACATATCTCTTGAATACAACGAAAGCTAGGGTAGAATTTCTGCTACTATGAGAACAATATTAACAATTCTAGCGATTATTCTGCTATTTAGTCTTGGTATTAATGCATGGACAATTTCACAGCTCTCTACCGTAAAAAAGGGTATGAAGAATCAGCAGCTGAAAGTTACAAAGCTTGCAGACGATGTTAAAAAGCTCCAGACTGCAGGGCCCCGTAAACCTTCAAAGCCTGAAGCCCCTAAAGAGGTGTTGGTATCATTTGATGATGACTATATTAAGGGTGACCCGAAAGCACCTGTTACAATCGTGGAATTCAGCGATTATCAGTGCCCTTACTGCAGGAAGTTTCATAATGAAGTCCTTCCCAAAATTCAGGAAGAATATATTGATAAAGGCAAAGTAAGGTATATATTCAGGGATTTCCCGCTAAGCTTTCACAAGCAGGCCGTACCGGCAGCAGTTGCGGCAAACTGTGCAGGTGAGCAGGGCAAATACTGGGAGATGAACAACTTCCTTTTTGCCAACCCGGGTAAACTGGAAACTGCAAAGATAATTCCGGAAGCTGAAGGACTTGGCCTTGATAAAGCAAAGTTTGAAGCATGCGTAAATGATCAAAGCAAAAAAGCCGAAGTCGACGCAGACTTTAATGCAGGGAGAAATTACGGCGTGAGGGGTACCCCGAGTCTATTCATAGGAAAGACCGGTGACGGAACAGAGATGACAGCTCTTTACCTGAGGGGACTAAGACAGTTTGATTCCCTTAAGCCAATAATTGAAAAGCAGCTGAATTCAAACTAACTTTATTCTATGGATGAGATTGATCTGATACTTGATCGATTATCACATTCAAAGTTCCGAAGCAGTTTCAGACTAAAATCAAAAGAATTAGAATATTTAAACCAGCGGGGCATGGATCTGATAATGGAGCATGCCTCCGGTTTTATTGATAGCCGTATTGCGCCGGCTAATCTGCCCAATGACGGAAAACAGACCCCTTTCCGTAATCACCCGGTATTTTTGGCCCAGCATGCAACGGCAACCTGCTGCAGGGGTTGCATAGAAAAATGGCATGGATTTAAAAAAGGCCTTGAGCTGGACCCGGGCCAGAAAGAGAGTCTTTTAAAGATAATCAGAAGATGGCTGGAACTGCAGACTACAAGGGGGTAAATTTATTTTATTTCCTGTTCGTTTCCTGCTTCAAATGTCCTGACATCTCCCTCTTCTTCGAGTAAATCCGCAATGTTGTTTACAAATTCCTGGAAATAGTGCTTCTGGAAGTGCTCCTGAAGGTCTTCCTGACTTTTCCACTTCTCATAGAATGTAAATAGCTGCGGGTTATAGGGGTTTTGAAGAAGTTCATAGTGTATGCACCCGTCTTCACTTCTTGACGGCTCCAGCATACCTTCCGAAAGGTTGATAAATTCTTCTATGTACTCAGATTTTAATTTAAACTTGGCAATGAGTATCAGCATCAGGCTCTCCCAAAATTAATTTAGACTTAATTTTATTTAAAATTCCTGATATTGTATACAGGTTACGTTTTAATTCCATAATAATGCAACATGAAATCTTACATTTTTTAAACCTTCTCAGCGGATATATCTGGGGTATACCGCTAATATTGCTCCTGCTCGGTACAGGTATCTATCTTACATTTATACTGAGGGGGCTTCAGTTTACGGCCCTCATTCCTGCACTTTACCTGGCTCTTATAAAGAGAAAAGACCCGACTGAAACTGAAGGTGATATCTCCCATTTCCAGGCACTTATGACCGCACTGGCAGCAACAGTAGGAGTCGGTAATATTGCAGGCGTTGCAACTGCAATTGCCGTAGGCGGCCCTGGTGCAATTTTCTGGATGTGGGTTACCGGCCTGGTCGGTATGGCAACAAAGTATTCAGAAGCAATACTTGCGGTTAAATACAGGAAAAAAGACGCAAACGGCGCCATGATTGGCGGCCCGATGTACTATATTTCAGAAGGGCTGGGACTAAAATGGCTTGGTGTATTGTTTGCTGTTTTTGCAGCTGTCGCCGCGTTCGGGATTGGCAATATGGTCCAGTCCAACTCAGTCAGCGATGCCGTGAATACTGCATTCGGCATTTCACCCTGGGTAACAGGAGTGATAATATGCATAGCTTCCGGACTTGTGATAATCGGGGGCATTAAAAGTATAGCAAGGGTCACAAGCGCCATTGTCCCGTTTATGATCCTGTTTTATATTCTAGGGGCAGTACTAATCCTTATTCAGAACTACGAAGCAATTCCCCATGCTGTAAAACTTATTTTTTATCATGCGTTTAATCCAACGGCCGCCGCCGGAGGGTTCCTTGGGGCCACTATATCACAGTCCATAAGGATGGGAGTAGCAAGGGGCATTTTCTCAAACGAGTCAGGTCTTGGAAGCTCTCCAATTGCTGCTGCTGCTGCAAAAACCTCCAACCCCGTAAGACAGGCACTTGTATCAATGACCCAGACTTTTATTGATACAATAGTTGTATGTTCATTTACCGGCATTGTCATTATCTCGAGCGGGTTTTGGGACAGCGGTAAAACAGGCGCTGCACTTACTGCAATGGCTTTTGAAAAGAGTATCCCTTTTGGAATTGGGGCAGAAGTACTGTCAATTTGCCTTGCATTCTTTGCCTTTTCAACAATCCTTGGCTGGTCTTACTATGGTGAAAAAGCCGTACAGTTTCTTTTCAGGGAAAAAGCCATCATGCCCTACAGGGCAATATTCACTGTATTTGTATTGATCGGGGCAGTTGCCAAACTCGACCTGGTATGGACTTTTGCAGACATTATGAACGGACTTATGGCATTTCCAAACCTGGTCGGACTGATAGGATTATCCAACGTAGTACTGCTTGAAACAAAAAAATACTTAAAATCGGAAATAAATTCATAATAACCGCTTGATATTACACCCTTTTTTACTGTAAAATATTAGCGAAGGGTTCAAGCGGGTTGGTATTATTGCTTATAGTAACTTAATTTCAAAACTTAAGAATCTTTAATTTTTAAAAATAATCGTAATAGCAAGTATAGAGGTGTTAAATTATGGCCGATGGTTTAGATGGCGAAAAAACTATTGATGAAATAAAAGAGAATCTTCCCGGACTGGTCCGTGACGAATTAGACCATTTTGAAAAAGATGTAAAAAAATTCAGGGCGGGGCAGACAGGGGACATTAAATTTCAAAAAATCAGGCTCCAGCTCGGCGTATATGCGCAGAGACAGGAAGGGGTGCAGATGCAGAGGATCAAGATCCCCTACGGCGGGATAAACTCCACCCAGCTAAGAAGGCTTTCCGATGTTGCAGATAAATATGGAAGCGGCTTCTTTCACCTTACCACGCGCCAGGATGTCCAGCTTTATTACCTTAAACTCGAAGAAGTCCCGGATATGATGAGGGAGCTTGCCGATGTCGGGATAACCACGAGGGAAGCATGCGGGAATACTGTAAGGAACGTTACGGCTTCTCCGATTACAGGTGCTTCACCCACTGAATCTTTTGATGTAACCCCTTATGCCGAGGCACTTAAGAACTTTATGCTTAGAAATCCCATCTGCCAGAACATGGGAAGAAAATTTAAAATATGTTTTGAGAGTAACCAGGACGTGGACAACGCGGGAATAATGATCCATGACCTTGGATTCAGGGCAAGAGTAAAAGATGGTAAAAAAGGTTTTCAGCTTTACGTAGGAGGAGGCCTGGGGGCTTCACCCTCACTTGGACACCTTTGGAGTGAATTTGTCCCCGTTGAGGAGATGATTCCACTCTCTGCTTCCATAGTCAGGATTTTTGACAGGCATGGCGAACGGAAAATAAGGATGAAGGCCCGTATGAAGTTTCTTATAAGGAAGCTTGGTATGGATAAATTCAGGGAACTGGTCGAAGAGGAAAGAAAAAACCTTGAAGTAGACCCGGCCTGGAACAACTTCCTGGAAAATATTCCTGACCATGAAACCGCACCTGATAAAGAATTTAATATTAAACCGGCCCCTGAGGGTACCGAGAATGACCCTGAATTTTTAGACTGGAAGGAAAGTAATGTAAGCCCGGCTGGTGAAGATGGCTTCAATATAGTAAATGTCAGGGTAAGGCTTGGAGATGTCCCTTCAGATAAGGGAAGGGCCCTTGCCGATATTATAGATAATATGGCAGACGGTTCCCTCCGTGTTACCATTCAGCAGAATTTTGTGGTCAGGTGGGTCCCAGACGATGCACTTGCCTCTTTTTATAACGAACTTAAAAGTATAGGACTTGCTGACCCGGGAGCCGACAGCTTCCGTGATATTACGGCCTGCCCCGGAGCAGATACCTGCCGCCTTGGTATTACTTCTGCCAAGGGACTTGCTACAAGACTTACGGAACAGATGAAGAACGGTCTTGGAAAATACAGTAAGACGGCAAAAGAACTAAGAATAAAAATCTCAGGGTGTCCCAATTCATGCGCACAGCACGCCTCTTCAAATATTGGTTTCCAGGGCGCATCAATTACCAAAGACGGCAGATCCGTACCGGCAGAGATGCTTTTTGTCGGCGGCGGCCTGTATGGTGATGAGTCGAGGCTTGCAAAACCTATTGGTAAGGTCCCTACCAGGAACGCACCAAAAGTGGTTGCCAGGCTGCTTGAAATATATGAAAAAGAAAAACAGGGCGACGAACATTTTGACCTTGTAATGGAAAGACTTGGTGCGAAGGCAATTAAAGAAGAATTAAAGGAATTTAATGAAATTCCGGCATACGAAGATGACCCCAATTTTTATAAGGACTGGGGGCATGAATCAGAAGAGTTCGGTCTTCAGCAGGGCGTTAAAGGCGAATGTGCCGGGGCGACAGTTGAGGAAAAAATACCCACATTTGCGGATGCAGAGAAACGCCTCGAACAGGCGCAGGCACTTTTTATCCACGGGGAACACGAAGCAAGCATTAATGAATCATTCCTGGCTTGTTCAGATAGTGCCCATGTACCGCTTTATACAAAGCTCGTTGATCCTTTTACACCGGAGCAGACACTATGGGAGTTTGAGAACCTTGTAGTAAGAACAGGTGAAACCGATAAAAAATGGCTCAATTTACATAAAGATTTTATTAGTTACCGTGATGCTGAGTCAACAGCACAGGGAGCAATAAAGTTCCTTGAAATTGCGAAAGAGTTTCATGAAGAATGCCAGAAAGTTCAAAAGGAATTAACGGAGAGTTAACAGAAAAATAAAATTTAAAAGTTATTAATAATTTTGGTTGTTGCTAATCGTAGCTGGCAGGTGGAACACAGATCCTTCCCTTGTCAGCTTTTTTTTGTGAAAAAATCGTAGACATAACCTATAAAGCTTTCAAGTGCGGTAGGCTGTTCTTCCTGTTCATTAAAAGGTTCAAACTCATCTTCATTTACTAATTCCGAAAGCAGTTCCCTGGCATCATCATAAAATTCATCGGGTACAAATATGGGCTTGCTGTTGAAACTCCCCATGGCAACGCCTACATAAAGTGAGCCGAAGAATTCGTTTCTCACGTAATAGGGCAGCCCGGCTGAATCGAATATGCTTTTTATAATGGCCAGCTCCGATTCGTCTTTTGGTATATAAAGTTTTTTCATATTATATATTTAAGGCTTTTTCCTCGATTGCTATACGCCTTCTTAATGTAATTAAGTTTAACAGGCTGAACACAATAGCTGTAATATAACAGGAAAAAATAAGGGGTATTACTGCAATTTCTATAATTACCGCCAGGTAGTTAGGGTGCCTTAAATATTTATACGGCCCTTTTGATACCAGTTTTAGACCTGGCACTACAAGTATTTTTGTGTTCCAGTATTTTCCGAGGCTGGAAATGGCCCAGTATCTTAGGAGCTGGGTAAAAATAAATATTGTAAAGAAGACGGCAGAGTAACTGTTGAGTCCCGTTTTTAGAAAAAAATGTTCGGCAAGAAGGGAAATGAAAAATCCCGCGTGCAGCAGAACTATGTATTTATAACCGTCTTTATCATATTCGACGGCGCCTTCTTTTCTAATTATCTGTTCATTTCTTTTGGCAACAAATAGTTCTATCTGTCTCTGGAAGACAAGAAAAATATAAAAAATAATAAAGAGTGTGTTCATTGGATTTGAAATAGTATCAGCTCGGAGCTGAAACCGGGGCCCAGTGCCGAGATAAGCCCGTAATCTCCGGGGTTATAACTATTGGAATTCATAAATTCACCAAGAACATACAGGACCGTTGGTGAAGACATGTTCCCGTGGTTTTTTAAAACATTCCTTGAATGAATTATTGAACCGTTTTCAAGACCCAGGGCCCTTTCATATTCATCAAGGACCTTCGCACCCCCGGGATGGAGTACAAAATGCTTTAAATCGGATATGGACAGGCCGTACTGTTCAATAAATTCGAGTATATTCCCCTTAACGTTATTTTTAACAATCGTAGGTATATCTTTGCTGAATATTGCCTTAAAACCGGTCTCGACAACGTCCCAGCCCATAACATCGAGTGAATCGTAATATGTAGTTGTATATGAATTAATAAGGTTGATATTGGAACTGCCGTATAGCCTGTGTTCATTGCCGGCAATAAGAGTGGCGGCGGCCCCGTCTGAAAAAAGTGCCACAGCTACAATGTTGCTCTTTGAAAAATCGTCTTTTTGAAATGCAAGACTGCATATCTCAAGTGCGGTAAGCATAACAGCGCTTTTTGGATTGGCTTTTACATAGTCCACGGCCCTGCTAAGGCCGACGGCCCCCGCAACGCAGCCAAGCCCCCAGATTGGAGACCTTTTCATATGGGTGTTGAGTTTTAATTCATTTATCAACAGTGCGTCAATGGTGGGTGCGGAGATTCCTGTACTGGATACATATATTATATGGTCAAAGTCGGTATAATCAGCACCTGCTTTACCGAGGCAGTCATCGATTGCATCCACTGTAAGTTTTAGTCCGTTCTCAACAAAGGATTCTGATCTTTCGACGAAAGTGTGTTCTTTTGTAAACCATTCTCTTGAATAGCAAAAATGGCGGTTTTCAATCAATGTATGGTCAAATATCGGGAGCAGGCGTTCTATGTCGTCCCTTCTTTTTGAAAAAAGGTCACGGGCAAACTGCTTTGCAACAGTCTGGTCGTAAGAATACGGCACATTTGCTGTGCCTACTGTGATTACCCTGGGCATAATATTATTGAGTTAATTAATATACGTAACAGGAATAATTATAGATGTTATAAAACAGAATGGAACCTTGATTTAAAGACGGTAGCCGCCCTTAATATATTTTTCCAGCTCGCGTATCTGAAACTTCTGTAGTTTAATTATGTGTTTTACCACGTCGCCGATTGAAATTAAAGCAACAAGTTTTTCATCTTCTAGAACCGGCAGATGCCTGATATGGTTATCAGACATAATGGACATGCATTCATCAATCGAGTCTGACGGAGCGACGCAAAGGACATCTGTGGTCATAAGTTCGCTAACTGTGGTATCAATAGAGGATTTACCCTTTAAAATGATCTTCCTTGCATAGTCTCTTTCGGAGAAGATTCCGGTAACTTTTTCATTCTCTGTTACTACTAGTGCACCTATATTCTTTTCAGCGAGTATCTTGAGCGCTTCAAATACAGTTATATTAGGAGATATGGTAAAAACCCCGTTTCCTTTAAGTTTTATAATTTCTGCAACATTGTTCATATTTCAAAAGCTCCCCAACCGATGATAAATAATTATACTCAAAAATACTATCCTTATAAAATCTTATTTGATAAATAAATTACTAATAAAATGTTAGCCCTATTTATTTATATTGAAATGATTTCAGAAGATTAATTCAAATATTACAGATATTCGTTCGAAGTAATTTCCGTATTGTTAAGAAAGAAAAAGTAGTTAAATTTATTCCATCCCAGTTTATCTCCAATTAATCATATGTTTGACAATAAACAGACTGTACAAGTTGAATTTAACTATGACCTTAAGGCATTTAATCCAAAGGTCATTGAGTCCGTAACCAATGTCCTGGACAATATTGACAAGCTAACCCAAAGGGGAGGGCAGGACCCTCTTATACTCGATGTTGAAAACGAATATTATGACAGAATAATCGCAAACCTTAGGGAAGGTATTACCGAGCTGGATGAAGACGAAAAAAGACGGATTAAGGAAAAACTGGATGAGATGAGCGGCGGCATTTATGATATTGATTCCATTAGCTATACGTCCCCGGATTCGGTCCTTATTTTAGGAAAAATTTATTCATCCCAGAAGAGTTATCAAAAGAGATACGTTGCAACGTTCGGACTGATTAATTCCGATGCAAATAAGTTGCTCAGTAATTATGATAAAATAGCAAAAGGTGTTTATGATGAATTTCCTTATATCCCTGAAAATAGGAAGGAAAACTTTGATGATAACAAATCCGAGATAAATTGCGTTGATGTGTTCAGGTTTGCAGGGGACTTTAACCTTGTATATAAACCTATCTCCCTTTTTTACACAGGGACAAAATCAAGAGATGAGCTCATACCCTCCAAAGTCGCATTGTTTACAAATATTTACTTTAAAAGATATGAAGTTGTTTCCGAGGAGCTTGGAAAAAGATTTATTTACGATTTCTATGAGAAGGACAAACTTTCCGGGGAAGATTTAAATAAAATACTTCTTTACTGGCTGAGGGGGCACGATCTCGGTCACTTCTTTGGCCGTGACGTACTGGGTAAAAATCTAAAAGACAAGCTGAGCACGACCAAGGAAGATAACAGGAGGGTCTACTACCTCCTTAATGAGCTGAAAGCCGATATTATTTCCCTTTATATTCTTAAAAACAGGTTAAAAGAACTGCTTGGGGATATCGAATTAAAATATGTATACATGGTATATATTTCGGAACTATTGAGATACATGAGAAGGGGCCACCTTCTTCATTATCCTGACGGTGGGTCTGCGTACCTGGCATATAAATATTTTCTAAAAAGCGGGGCTTTGAAATTAAGCTACGAAAATATGCTTGAACTTAATACTGAGCAGTTGTCCTCCGACATTGATAAATTGAGCGAAGAACTGATTGAGTTGTTTGAAGAAGGAAGTTCTGTGACTGCTGTTTCATTTGTAAAAGACCTTCTAAAGTTTCAGGACATAATAACCAAAGACCTGCCGGAAGAGATTGAATTCCTTCACGATCCGGAAATACCCTACAATATAAACATCACTAATAACCCTGCTATATAAAAAACCAATAGGGTCAAGTCTTGCATTTCGACTGGTTCCAGTTACCGTATTTTATGGCCCGTCCACTAAGAATTGAGTTCCCAGGTGCTGTATACTTCATAACTTCTGTTGGTAATCAAAACCAAAACGTTTTCCTTGATTCTGATGACGGTAAATTGTGGATAGACGTTTTCGAGCGTGTATGTGAACGTTTTGGCTGGAAATGTTATGCATTTTGTCTTTTGGGAAGTAGGTACATGATTGTTGTAGAAACCCCCGAGCCTAACCTTTCAAAAGGAATGAGGCAGTTAAACGGTATATATACGCAGAATTTTAATAGAAAACACGGAAGCGGGGGCCATCTTTTCCAGGGCCGGTTTAAGTCAGTACTGGTCCAAAAGGAAAAATATCTTGCTGAGATTGTGAAGTATCTACTGTTTCTTCCTGTTCAGTCCGGTTTCGTAAAACATCCCCAGCAGTTTAAATGGAGCAGCTGCAAGTACCTGTTTGACAGGGAAGAATGCCCGGCATGGTTAAGTAACTCGTATCTTAAGAGCCTCTACACCAACATTGAAAATGATTTTTCGGAATCCAGCCCCCCCGGTGATGATATATTAAAAAATATCAGTAAACAGATATACCTGGGCGATGAGGATTTTATTTCAGAAATCCAAAAGCATGTAGGCAAAGACAGGGATTTAAGGGAAATACCAAGGATACAAAGGGCAAAACCAATTAGCGAATACGTAAGAATGTCTGAATCAAAAGAACAGGCGATTGCAGCTTCCTACCTCTCAGGTGATTACACTCTCCAGCAGCTTGCCGATTATTTTTCACTCCATTATTCGACTATAAGCAGGATAGTAAAAGAGCATGAACAAAAGGTTAATGCCTAGGCTTTTCAGATATATATCCGTTTATTAATAATGATTTAAAAAAGTGCCTGGTGTTTTTAAAACCTGTATCTTTTAAAAGTGTCAGTGTTCTTTTTTCTGATATAATCCTGAGATCATTTTTAATATGTTTAACAGTCTGCCTGATATTTTCCCTGTCTTTTCGATTATCTTTCTGAAAATCAACCCAGTAAGAGAGAAGTTCATTAAATTCTCCGGATCTTTTATTTCCGCAAATATCCACAAGTATAAAACAACCACCGGGTTTTAATCTTTTATAAATTTCATTTAGAAAAGACTTCTTGTTCTTAATAAAATGCATTACCAATACTGAGGTTGCAGCATTAAATTTTATATTCTCTACGCAGTCTACTGTGCCGTGAACAAGATTAATCTGTTCTCCCAGCTTAAGTTTTTTTATTTTTTCAGATGATACTTTTATCATCTCTTCCGCACTGTCAAATGCTACTATTTTCCATCCCTTATTTTCTGACGCAAGTGTGACTGCTTCCCTGGAAGTCCCTGTGCCGGCAATTAAAATACGGGCACGTTTTGATAACCTGTTCTTTAGAATATATGAAATTAGCTGATGTAGATTTGAATAACCCGGAATTATGGTTTCAATATCGCTGTCATACTTTGTAGCTCTTTCGTTAAATCTTTTTACTGTGTCGTAATTACTCATGCTTTCTTAAAGAGGATTGCCACCCAATCATTTTCAGAATAGATTTTCATCAGGCTAAAACCTGATCCTTCAATCGTATTAACTGCTTCGTCTTTATCTTTCACTTTTATTCCGGATGTGATTAAAAATCCATTACTGGCCACAATTCCGTATATTTCCGTCAGTAAAGATATTATGGTTTTAAGCAAAATATTTGCTGTTACTAACTGATACGGCCCATTTATTTCCGAAACAGGCTCAGTCGAAAAATTGATAGACCCTGAAAGGCAGTTGTTAACGGCATTCCCCCGCGCTTCATCAACAATACTGCTGTCAATATCAATTCCAAGGACCTCTTCTGCTCCCAGGGCTGATGACACAATTGACAGCACACCGCTTCCGCAGCCAATATCAAGGACGGATTCTATTTGATTCGATTTAAAAAGTTCTTCAAGGGCCTTAATGCAAAGCCGTGTTGTTTCGTGGTCACCTGTCCCAAAGGACCAGCCTGATTTTATATTTATCTCTCTCTTTGTACTGTCCGGCAGAGTAATATCTATTAAAGCTTCTTCGGGATGGTATTCAAAAACAGGCTCGTCCTTCATAATTTATTATTCGTTTGAACCAGAGGCTGAATCGGACACGGTCTCGGGAGCAGCTATGGCATTCCCGGAAGCTTCGGCAGCTGATTCGGCAGCCATAGAGCCTGAAACAGCATTTCCTTCACTGCTCTTTTCTACTGTTTTTTGGTTTCCTGATCTTTTTTCAGGATGTTTTTCATAGTACTGCTCTTCGATTGTTTTCATATCGTATTTATCTATTACAGCCTGGTATGTATCACATGCTTCCTGGTATTTACCTTCTTTGATAAAGGCTTCGGCAATCTTGGTTTGTTCACCGTAATAATCCGTTACTTCCCGCAGTTTTCCGGGATCACTCATATAGTTAAGCAAATTTGCTGTAATGGTCTGAGTTTTACTGTATGCATCCATTTCGGATGTGCATTCCTCGGCTGTAAAAGCATGAGGGGTACTTAGTATTAAAAGAGTAAATAAAATAATAATTTTATTCATAATATTTCTCCTAATTTATTGCTCTTCCTTCATTAACTCCTTCATGAGTTCATTCATATCCGGCATCTCCCCTCCCTGGTTGAAATCAGATTCCGGTATGTCTGCCGGGACTTTAAAATTAGATTCCGGGCCGTAGTCGCCCCTTGTGATCTTAGTTGCGTTCATTTCCATGGCCTGGTTTTTAATATTCACAGGGATCATATCATCTGTATAGCAGACAGTGCTTCCAAAAAACTCCCAGAATGAACAGGGCTCAAGGAATTCATTGCTGTTTTTATTAAGAGGTTTTCCACCAAGTGCCATAACAATCTCTTTTTCGCTCTTGCCTTCCGCCTGCATTTTTTTTAGATTTGCAAAGTTTGGCTCTTTTGTTTTTGTCCATTTGCCGTTGTTATTTGTATACACAAACCCGTCTTTTTGGACCATATGCTGCTCCTGGTTGAAACCGGCCATTTTTGTGACCTGTTTCTGGGCAAACTCATCGCAGCTTTTCCTGTACATTGTTGTTGTAATTTCGCCCATCCCGCCCATCATGACGCCCCTGCTTTCAACGGTAAATTTTTTATCACAGGCACCGCTGGCCGCAACGTTTGAAGTCGGTAAAATTAAAAATATAAAGAACGGAATAACAACTAAAAATTTTCTTTTAATATGCATATTAATATTCCTCCCTCGTTTATATAAAGTTTTATAAATTATATCCTGACATTCGCGGCTATTTCGACAGTTTCTTCAACCATATTGTTTAATAGGTCAAAACCGCCCTGCCAGAACTTAGGGTCTTTTATATTAACCCCTGTCTTTCCGACAATATTTTCAGGTACATCATTGCCGCCGGAAGACAGCATATCTATATATTTTGGCACAAAAGGCCTTCCTTCGACCAGGTATTTACTGTAAAGTGACAGAACAAGCAGCTCCCCAAATGAATATGCATAACAGTAAAACGGGGAATGGATAAAGTGGGGTATATACATCCACCATATTTTATAGCTGTCTGAAAGTTCAACGGATTTACCGTACATTGCCCTGTTGGTTTCCATCCATATTTCATTTATTTTTTCTTTTGGAAGTTCCCCTACTTCACGCCTGGATGTGTGAAGTTTTTCTTCAAAATTTGTTAGTACCACCTGCCTGAACACAGTAGCAAATATGTCTTCAAGTTTTCCGCACATAAGGGCAAGCTTTATCCTGTCGCTGCGCTGCGTTTCGATGAGCTTATGAAAAACCAGCATTTCGGCAAACACGCTTGCAGTCTCAGCCGTTGTGAGCGGCGTATCGGCCTGGAAGTAGCCCTGTTTTCTTGAAAGGTACTGGTGGATACCGTGGCCAAGTTCATGGGCAACGGTCATAACGTCCCTCATCTTACCCCCGTAGTTAACAAATACGTACGGGTGAACACCGGGCACGGTACTATGACTAAAAGCCCCTCCGCGTTTGCCTTCCCTAAGCTCAGCATCAATCCAGTTTTTATCAAAAAACATTTTTGCAATGTCGGCCATCCTGGGAGAAAAATCTCCAAAGGCTTCAAGGATAATATCTTTACATTCCCCGTATTTTATTGTCTTATCGTCTGATAGTACGGGTGCATAGCGGTCATATTCATACATCTTTTTAATGCCAAGAAGTTTCTTCTTCAAATTATAATATGTACCGACCATTTCGAAATTATTTACAGTTGTATCAATTAATGCCCGTACTGTTTTGTTATCTATTTCGTTGCTGAGGTTTCTTGAAGCCATAATGTGCGGGTATGACCTCAGTCTGTCATTTACTGAGTGGTCATTTACAAGAGTATTAAAGATGTAGGTAAGTACATGTGAATTCTTATCCAGTCCGTCGGTAAGGCTCTTTGTTGCAATTATCCTGGTTTTCCTGTCAGGGTGATACTGAAGTGATAATACCTCTGTCTCTGTCATAGTCTGCTTCCTGCCCGAAAGGGTGATATCAAACTTAATGTTGTTGATAACCTCGTCAAAAAGCCTGCTGAAGGCCCTTGATCCGGTATTGGATTTTTCCGCGAGTATTTTTTCTTCCGGCTCGGAAAGGGTGTGGTTTTTATATTTCCTCTCATGCTGAAGGAAATGCCTGTAGTCAGACAGCTTTTTATCGTTAATTAATCTTTTGGATGTTTTGATTGAAAGTGCTACCCACTCGAGGTCAAAAAATAGCAATGATTTCCTGATCTCCGTAGTCTTTTCCTGCATCGACTGAAGAAACGCACCGTGTTTGGGGTTGTTCGTATCACCCGCAAACAAAAGGTATGCAAACGAAAGGATTCTCCCAAGGCCTTCAGAAATTTTTTCAATCTCTTTTATTGCACTCAGCAGTGTTACGGCCGTGAGCCTTTCGGATTTAATCCTGTTCCTGTATTTTTTTTCAAATTTTTTAGAATTAAGATGAATTCGTTTAAGATCTTTTTCTATTTTTTTGTCATTTAACCCTTTGTAAAGGTCATCCAGATTCCATTTTACCCCTTCTGCACCTGTCTTTTTTCGTGACTTTTTCATTCTCTGTCTCCGTTTAGTATTATTAACCCTGCTCCAGTTTTTCGAGCTGCTGCCTCACGTATTTATTAATTAATTTCCCGTCAGCTTTCCCCTTTAACGCGGGCATTACGACTTTCATGGCAATACCAAGGTCTTTTAAACTTTTTGCACCGCTTCCTGCTACCAGTTCTGCCACCTTTGCTGCAACATCGTCTTCCGACAGCTGCTCCGGCATATATTTCATCAGGACATCTATTTCAAGCTGTTCCTTTTCTGCGGCATCGTCCCTCCCCACTTTTTTAAATTCCTCTATTGAGTCCCTTCTTTTTTTAATTTCGCTAGAAACGACCTGGACAATATCTTCATCATTCAGTTCGCCCTTATTGTCAATTTCGCGGTTTTTAATTGCCGCCTGCAGCATTCTGAGTACCATTAAATCAAGGCTCTTTTTTCCTCTTAATGCTGTTTTTAAATCTTCGGGTATCTGGTCTCTTAGTCCCATCTGTGTCTCCTTTTATTCTTCAATTATATAAATGTCTTTTAAATTTCTGCCCCAACCGCTGTAGTCCATTCCATAACCTATCAGAAAACCATCATCTATCTCAAATCCCTTATACTCTATTTCATTCACAGGCCCATTTTTATTTTTCCTGTAAACTATTGCACATGTTTTAATGGAATTGGCACCGTACTTATCAAAATGCTTCTTTAAATAGTTTATCGAATTCCCGGTATCAACAATATCTTCAATAATTAATATGTCCCTTCCCGATATATCCATTGTTATATCATGAACAAGTTTTACCTCGTCGTTGGTACTGCCGTTCCTGTAGCTCGATATCTTGATAAAATCTATTTCGTGAATTATTTCGAGGTTCCTTGTTAAATCACCAAGAAAAATATAACAGCCGTTCAGCACCCCGATAAGCACGGGGTTGAGATCCCTGAAATCAGCGGAGATCATATAACCAAGCTCTTTGACCTTGTTTTTGATCGCTGCCGAATCGATTATTTTTTTTAGATTTTTAGGCATTTAAAATGTAAAACCCGGCAACAGTTCCAATATAGAGTTTTGTAAAAATGTTCTTTGATATACATCATCGTCAATAACCTTGTTGTTCCATATAACAATATCAAGGTCAATTATTCTCGGGCCCTGCTTGTTGGAAGTCTTTACTCTCCCCATTTCAACCTCAATTTTCTTTAAAATATTGTTAAAATCCTCTTTTTCCAGATCTGTTCTAACGAGAAATGCACCATTATAAAAATCATCCTGGTCTTTAAACCCAATTGGCTCCGTCTGTTTAAATGTTGATACCCTGATCAGCGAAAACTCTTCGGAGATCAGCTCTTTTGCAATTTTTGTATTTTTCAGGGGATTTATATTCGAACCCACACTAACAACAGCAGTGTTCATTTTTACTCTTGCTCAAATGTATTTGTAATTGAAACCGAATCGGTGAACCTTAATGCCCCGGGTTTATCAACAGTAACTGTTGAAACCAATACCCTTTTATCTTCCATTACAATATTTCCAATATCTGTTACCAGCTTTTCAATCAGATTGAATTTGCCGTTTTCAACGTAATTAATAATCTTCTTCGTAATCTTTTTATAATCTACAGTGTCTTCAATATTGTCGGAACTCCCGGCGACGGAGCCATCGAATTCAAGTGATATATTAATAATAACGTCCTGTTTGTTTTCTTTTTCCCAGTCGTAAATCCCAATTATGGTCCTTAACCTTAAATTTTCTATATTAATTATCATTTTCTGTTTATAAATGCTGGCCGCCGTCAATATACAGCATTTCTCCCGTTATAAATTTATTCTCAACCAGGTACTTAACCCCGGAATTAATATAACTTGTATCCCCGGGTTTTCTTAAGGGCGTTTTTGCAGCCAGTTTTTTAAGCTGCGCCGGGTTGTCACCCGGTGCGGGCAGGATGGGTCCGGGGCATATTGCATTAACGCGTATTTCCGGACCGAGTTCTTTTGCAAGCATTAATGTGAGATGCATAAGTGAATTTTTTGTAAGATTATATACGAAATGTGCAGTATGTATTTTTGAAACCCTCGCATCAAGCAGGTTTATAATCAATCCTCCGGAAACATTTTTAGCAAAATGCTGACTTAAAAAAAACGGGCTTTTAAAGTTGATATTAAACTCTTTATCAAATTCCTTTTCTTTCACATAAAGGAAACTTTTTTTATAAAAAACGGACGCGTTATTAACAAGGAGGGATAATCCCGGCATTTTCCTTTTAACAGACTTAATTAAGCCTGAAGCCTGCGACGGGTCGGAGAGGTCTGCCTTAAATATTTCACATTCTACTCCGGCTTCCGTTACCAGTTTCCTGGCAGTGAGGGCATCTTTTTTGGAACTGTTATAGTGGAGAGCTATATTGTAGCCCATGTCGGCAAGTGTAAGGGCGATAGATTTCCCGATGCGTTTTGACCCGCCTGTTATTATGGCTGTATTAGACATTTTCGAATATTGTAAACCTTATTAAATATAAAGCAGTATAATTAAGTATATGCAGTTTATTAATTCTTCTTATATACTTTATTTCCTATGATAAATACCATATTTTATCTGATTTTTATCTTTTCGGTGATTCTTAGTCCCCTGCTGGCTGATACTGCTGATCAATATATAGCCATCGGGGATAAATATTACAACGAATACAGAAATCATGAAGCACTGGCCGAGTACCAAAAAGCATACGAACTTGGCGGGGACAGTTTTGAGATACTTAAACGCCTCACACTGACTGCAAATGACTGCGGTGAAGAACTTCGTGACACTGATATGGAAACTGCAAAAAAGTATTTCAGGCAATCTGTGGCATATGCTGAACTTGCAAACCGGAAATATCCTGATGTTCCCGAGACACACTTCCTGCTTGCAATTTCATACGGGAACCTTGCCAGGTACTCGAAGGGAAAGAAAAAGGTCAAACTCGCAAGGAACGTGGAAGAGAACTTACAGAAAATGATTGAACTAAAACCTGAATTTGCACCTTCATATATTGCACTGGGCATTTATTACCGCCAGGTCTCGAACCTTAGCTGGTTTCAGAAAAAGTTTGCAAACTCATTTCTCGGGGGCTTTCCTGACGGGACAATTGAAGATTCCAGGGATTCACTGTTAAGGGCAATTGAAATTGATCCTGATTTTATTATTACCCACTACGAAATTGGCCGTACATATCGTGAAATCGGGGACTACGGCAAAGCAAAATATCATTTTCAAAAAGTCCTGGAGCTGGATGTCCGGGACCATAGTGATTACAACAAGAAAGAAAAGGTCAAACTGATACTCGACAGTGATACATTCAAAGCTGAAATTAATTAACTTTTTTTAATAATGCCAACCGGATACCTTGTTATCTGGATTAATTTGTTTATCATTACATACTTCTAAAATTTACCCGGAAATCCGTGCGGATTTTTCGAGGTTAAAATTAATAAAAAATATTGAAATTTACTGTTATGAGTAGAGAAGAATTAGAAAATTTAGTCATAAACTGTATCAGGACCCTTTCCATGGATGCGGTGCAGAAAGCCAATTCCGGGCATCCGGGTACCGCAATGGCCCTGGCCCCCGTTACGTTTAAACTTTGGGACAAATTTATTACACATAATCCATCGAACCCCGACTGGGCCAACAGGGACCGTTTTGTCCTTTCCGCCGGCCATGCATCGATGCTTTTATACAGCGCACTGCTTGTAAACGGTTACGAAATTACACTCGATGATATAAAAAGTTTCAGGAAACTCCACAGTAAATGTGCAGGACATCCCGAGTACGGCATGTTAAAAGGAATTGAGACCACTACCGGCCCGCTTGGACAGGGTGCTTCAACAACTGTCGGTATGGCAATAGCAGAGAAATGGCTGGAAAACCGTTTTAATAAACCCGGAATGGACATAATTGATTACAGGATTTATTCCATCCTGAGTGACGGGGACATGATGGAGGGGATTACCTCCGAAGCCGCCTCACTTGCAGGCCATCTCCGGCTTGGAAACATAGTATGGATTTACGATGATAATAAAATAACCATTGAAGGGGCCACAGAACTGGCCTTCTCTGAAAACGTTTGGGCGAGGTTTGAAAGTTACGGCTGGCATGTACAGACTATTGAAGATGCAAACGACCTTAAAGGCCTTGAAAAAGCCATATCAAATGCAAAAGATGAAGAAGAAAGCCCTTCCCTGATAATAGTTAAAAGCCATATTGCCTATGGCAGCCCGAATATGCAGGACACATCTGAATCACACGGTGCCCCGCTGGGTGAGGAAGAGATAAAACTCACAAAAGAGTTTTACGGATGGCCGGTTAAAGATTTTTATGTGCCTGATGAAGTAATTGAATATTCAAAACAACGGGTTAATAACGGTACTGAAATTGAACAGGCCTGGAACAGGCTTTTTGACGAGTATTCCGGGAAATATCCTGAACTTGCAAAAGAGTTTGAGTTAATACAGAATGGCGAGCTTCCTCGGGGATGGGACTCTGATCTTCCGGTGTTCCCGGCAGATGAAAAGGGCGTGCCGACCCGAAAGGCAAACAACAAGGTCATGAACGCTATTGGCAGTAAGGTGCCGTGGATTCTCGGCGGTGCGGCAGATGTAGGTTCGTCGACTAATACATACCTTGCGGACACAAGCAGTTTTTTGAGTGACGACAGGGGAGGCAGAAATTTTCATTTCGGTATAAGGGAACACGCCATGGCCTCCGCGGCAAACGGAATGGCCCTCAGCAAATTGAGGCCTTACTGTTCCACTTACTTTGTATTTTCAGACTACCTTAAACCATCGTTAAGGCTTTCAGCTTTAATGCAGCTTCCAGTAACATATATTTTTACACATGACAGTATAGGCCTCGGTGAAGACGGTCCGACACACCAGCCCGTAGAGCAGCTTGCAACATTAAGGGCTACCCCAAATGTTGATGTAATAAGGCCCGCTGATGCTAATGAACTTTCGGAGCTTTGGAAGCATATAATGAGTTCGGCAAAAACACCATCGGTACTGGTACTTACTAGGCAGAATATTCCAGTAATTGACAGGAAAAGATACATGTCCGCTGACGGGGCGTTAAACGGCGGATATATAATTGCAGACGGTGAAGGGGAGCCGGAAATAATACTCATTTCAACTGGTTCCGAGGTCTCTATATGCCTTCAGGTTTTTGAGAAACTGAAAGAAGACGGAATAAATGCCCGGGTCGTAAGCCTGCCCTGTTTCAGCCTTTTCGAGAAACAGTCAAAGGAATACAGGTACAGTGTCCTGCCGCCATCTGTAAAGAAAAGGCTTTCCGTTGAAGCGGGGGCCACATTCGGCTGGGAACGTTACGTAGGTGCTAACGGACTTGGAAAGGCCTTTGGTATAGACAGGTTCGGTGAATCAGCACCCTGCAAAGATGTTATGGACGAGTTTGGTTTTAATGCAGAAAATATTTACAAAGAAGCAAAAAATATTATTTCAATAAAATAATAAGAATATATGCCAATAAACCCATCCTTCACAGGTTCTCAATACAAAGAGTATTTAGGCGATTTCAAGGATGAGTTTACAAAAGTATTATCAACCCTCGAAGAAGCTGATTTTCCAAAAAGAATACAAAACAAAGATTATACTCTTTGGAGCAATTCTCCAGATGAAATAGAGAACAGGCTTGGGTGGCTTAACCTTCCGGATAGTAAAGGTGAAGAATTAGGCCGGATAAATAATTATTCAAATTATGTTTTAGAGAATAGTTACAGTTCCGTGCTGCTTCTCGGTATGGGTGGATCAAGCCTTGCCCCTGAGATGTTTGCAAAAGGTTTCAGTGACCTAAACCCTTTAAATATATCTGTCCTCGACAGCACAGACCCCGAATATATAAGTTCTGTAAGGGCCGGCCTGGACCTTAAGAAAACTGTTGTTATCGTTTCCTCAAAATCAGGTTCTACTGTAGAGACGGCTTCACTTCTTAACTATTTTCTCGAAGAGTATTCGAATATTATGGACATAGAGGAACTTGGTAAACACTTTTCTGCCATTACCGATCCCGGCTCGGGCCTTGAAGAAATATCAAGAGAACTCAAATTCAGTCATATCTTTCTCAATGATCCTGAGATAGGCGGAAGGTTTTCCGCGCTTTCGTATTTTGGCCTTGTACCGGCTTCACTTACAGGGATTGATCTTGCAAAGTTTATTGAAAGGGCCCATTCATCTGCAGCTCTTTGCATGAATAATGATATAAACATAAACACTGGACTCAGGCTTGGTGCTTTCATGGGCTTTCTTGCTGAAAAAGGGGTGGATAAACTCTCAATATTTACCTCAGATGAAATCAGCGGATTAAAATCCTGGATAGAACAGCTTGTTGCGGAAAGTACCGGGAAGAGCGGAAAAGGGATATTGCCTGTCCCAGAAAATTCAACTGACCTTAACTACAGTAAGGACCGCTCCTTTGTATATATAAAACTAAAAAATGATGAGAAAGCAGAAAGAGAGATTAATGAAATATTAATGACGGGCCGCCCGCTCGTGGTTTTAGAACCTGAAGACCGTTATGACCTTGCCCGGCAGATATTTTTCTGGGAATATGCCACGGCTGCGGCCGGACATATAATGCAGTTAAATCCCTTTGATCAGCCTGATGTGGAATCGGCAAAAATCTACACGAGGGATTTTGTGGAAGAATACAAAAAAACCGGGATACTGGGAAAAGAAAAACCCAGGTTCAGTTACGAGCATATAAAATTTTACTCCGCGTCGCCTATCAAAAGCCTAGATTCCTTTTGCAGCTGGATTGAGGAAAAAGGGGTTGAAGGGAGTTATATCTCTTTCCAGGTATTTCTGCCCCCGGACAAAAATACCGAACTAAAATTATTGGTCCTTGCTAAAAAACTTGCCCCGGGATCCGGCCTGCCCGTTACAATAGGGTTTGGTCCCAGGTATCTCCATTCAAGCGGCCAGCTCCACAAAGGTGACGGCGGCAAAGGTATTTTTATCCAGGTTACTTCAGATTCCAGCAGTGATTTAGCTATTCCCGACGGGCCATTATCTAAAACTTCCTCCCTGAGCTTCGGGATACTCAAAAATGCCCAGGCACTGGGTGATTACGGCGTGCTTAAAGACATGGGTAGAAATATCGTAAGCATAGAACTCGGAAGTGATATAGATGCAGACTTAAACAAACTGATAGATCTGCTGTAATTTGTATAAAGTTTCCTTTGCCATTGATGAGGGTGGCAACCTCAAGTAAATTAACGCTAAATGAAACCGGAAACATTATCGAAGATGAAGAAAGAAGCGGCTGTTTATGCCGTTGACCTTATAAAACCCGGGATGGCAGTCGGCCTTGGTACCGGGAGTACCGCAATTTATGCAATTGAAGAGATTGCAAGAAGGCTTGATGAAGGGCTTCTCTCGGAACTACGCTGCATACCGAGCTCAGAAGAGACCAAGGTAAATGCTCTTTCAAGGAACATTAAGGTTTACGGTTTTGATACTGTTCTGCGGCTTGATATAAATATTGATGGCGCGGACGAGATTGATAAAGAAGGCAATCTTATTAAAGGCGGCGGCGGCGCACTTCTAAGGGAAAAAGTGGTTGCACAAAACTGTGACAGGAACGTTGTCATAGTCGATGAGACCAAACACTCTGAACAGCTCGGAGAAAAGTGGCATTTGCCTGTTGAAGTCCTGCCATTTTGCTGGCAGGTAGAAGCTGCTTATATTGAATCACTGGGTGCAAAGGTAAGCCTGAGGCTTAACGATGAAAAACGTCCATTAATTACCGACCAGCAAAACTATATACTCGACTGCAGCTTCGGAATTATTTCAGACCCCCCAGGACTTTCCCGTTTACTTGAGGGCAGGGCAGGCATAATAGAAAACGGACTGTTTATTAATACCACGCATGACATTGTGACCGGGAACGCAGATGGAGTTGAACATAAAAAGCTAAAAAAATAAATGGAATTCCCCCTCGTAATATCTTCTTTACTGCTATTTTTCACCGGTGTACTGGCCTCTTTTATTAATGTCACGGCGGGTGGAGGATCAAGCTTATCTCTTCCGGTACTAATATTCCTGGGTGTTGACCCCAGCGTCGCAAACGGCACAAACCGCCTCGCAATTTTACTCCAGAATACTTCGGCCTCGGCCTCGTTTAGAAACGAAAAAGTTTACCAGACAAAAGAGTCAGTTATGTATGCACTACTCACTGTCCCGGGAGCCATAATGGGCGCCTATTATGCAACCAGGATCAGTGATGAACTTTTCAGAAAGGCGCTTGCGGTTGTAATGGTTGGGGTAATAATTTCGCTTATAATTCCCAAGACTAAGGTGAAAGAAGGTGTTAAACGGAGGTTCTCCTGGCTGATTTACCCCGGGTTTATTTTGCTAGGTTTTTACGGCGGGTTTATCCAGGTCGGTATAGGTATTTTAATAATGGCCCTTATCCAGAGGTGCGTAGACTGCAGCCTTGTTATGACCAATGTTCATAAGACTTTTATAATCATGTTAAACAGCATTCCGTCTTTAATTATCTTCGTTATGACAGGCAATATGATCTGGACTCTCGGGATTGCACTTGCGGTGGGCATGACCGCGGGAGCATGGTGGGCAGCAAGGCTTTCAGTAAGAAAAGGGGACAGGTTTATAAAAATAATGCTTGTTGTCGCTCTTGTGATTATTGCATTAAAACTTGCAGGAATAATTTAGAAAAATACAGTCCCGTCTGATAATTCCCCTGAATTAATATCTATATCGTGGTCTTTAAAAATTGCCCTGAGCTGTTCCTTTATTTTTTCTACCAGGAATATATTTGAGAAAATGATGATTTCGGAATTGGAGCTTATCTGCGTCCCGTATACACCGTCGATACTGTTGAGATTTTCGATCAGGCCCTTAAGGTTGTTGTCGGCCGCACGCGACAGGGCTGAGTCATAGAGGGTCTTTCCAAATTTTGTCAGGTTGTTGTTTTTCCATAAATGTGAAGCTTCTTCGGCCCTTTCTGCTTCGGAAAAATGAAAATCACCTACCTCAAGAAGTTCATCGGGGAGCCTTGGACGAAACTCCCTGTAATTATCGAGGGTCATTGCACTTCCGTTTATCCTGCCGGCTGTCATTTCCAAAAGGGTTTTAAGTTTATTAAACTGTTCCGGTTCCGAGTAAAAAGAAGGCAGTGAGCCTCCGGTAGTGATAACGATAAATTTACACTTCCCCCCGCTGTTTGTATGAAGCCTCATCTTGCTTCTTTCATAATCTACATACTGGAGGGTGTCGGATTTAGTGTGTTTAATGGTTATTGAATCAAGATTAATGTAGTCATTTTTAAGGTATTCAGAGTCGATTTCTTCGCACAGTGTCTGCAGTTCATTTGCATTAATCTTTATTTCGTTTACGTAACACAGTGCAAGAATAACAAGCTGCTGGATGACGGTTGATTTGTTGTTAATAAAATTCGGGAAAGGGTAAGACAGTACAGCTGTAAAACCCCTTTCTATACAGTACTTTTCCTTTAAGATGAATGCGCTTCCCTTGATATAGTTAAGCCAGTTGCCGCGCACAGGTACACCTATATTGTTAAGGCTGACCTTAAAAATTCCCGGCAACTCTTTTACATATATTTTAAGCCCGGGTTCATCAGAGGGTATAAACAGCAGCGTGGAGTAGATATCAAGTGCAAACGACAGTGATTTGCCGCCAAAAAGATTGCTGTGGCTTCCAAGGAGTGTAAGGGGGTAGGGGCATCTAACTGTTTTTGCCTCGGATTCCTCAAACTGTTCCCTTTTAACTAAATGGCCCAGCAGTTCCTGCCTAATTTCTTTTAACTCGTTAGTCATATATTGGGACTATTATATAATTTAATTGCCGTGGGTTGAAGAGACTTTTTGAATTTCTTTCTGAAAATTATGGAGTGTGTAATAAATGCCTTTCTTATCAAGAAGCTCGTAGTGATTACCTGTCTCATTTATTTCCCCCCTGTGAATTACAAGTATCTTATCAGCACCGCGTACATTGGAGAGCCGGTGAGCAATAATCAGCCTTGTCCTGTTTTGAGACTGTTTAATTGAGTCCTGGATGTTTTTCTCAATATCCGCATCAATGTGAGAGGTGGCTTCATCAAGAATAAGCAGGCTTGAATCCTTTGAAAGCGCTTTTGCCAGGGAAACGATCTGGTTTTCTCCGGAGGACAGGTGGTCGTCACGTTCGATTGAATGGGTCAGCCCGAATTCCGATTTTACTTTCCCTGCATCCGGCCGTTCTTCTGACACGTCCTTTCCAAATAGGAAAAGGTCCTGGAAGACTGCGGTAATATTTTCTCTTAGTGAATCACTGTTGATATTGTTAATATTTTCACCGTTAAAAAGGATTTTACCCCTGTGTGCAGTGTAAAATTTTAGTATAAGGTTTACAATCGTTGATTTGCCGGAACCCGTAAGACCAACCAGTGCCACGGATTCACCGGGGCTTATCTTAAAAGAAACATTTTTTAATACCCAGTCCCTGTCATTATAGGAGAACCAGACATTTTTAAACTCAAGCACGGCGCTCTTTGTATTAATGACCTTACCGCCGGTTGGTTCGGGTTCTTCTTTTATAATGTCATAAAGATTTTCGGAAGCTGCAGCGGCTGACTGGAAAATATTGTACCTTTCAGACAGTTCCTGTATGGGTTTGAATATCATTCTTACGTAGTAAAGAAATGCGATTAGTGATCCAAGGCTGAGGCTGTAATCAATTACATTCAGACCACCGTACCAGAGGATTAATCCTGACCCCAGGATGCTCACGTATTCAATGAACGGGCGAAACATTACGTAAGTCCAGAGCTGCGACATGTTAGCATTGTAATTTTCCCGGTTAATGTCCTTAAACCTGTTTAAGTTCTGGCTCTCTTTCCCGTAAAGCTTAATCAGGATAATCCCCTGCACGCTCTCCTGTACAAAAGCGTTCAGTTTGCCAATTGTGATCCTTATATTCCTGAATACGGTCTTTAACCTCATCCTGAAAAGGTATGCAACCAGGCCGAGAAATGCCGTAAGGCCAAGTATTATCAGCGTGAGTCCCTTGTCCAGGCTAAACATTATGATTACAATCCCGAATATTACGAGCAGGTCCTTAATAAACTGGATCATTACCGATGTATACATCTCATTTATCGCATTTACATCATTTGTGACCCTGGTGGAAAGCCTGCCAACTGGATTTTTATCGAAGAAACGCTGGGGAAGTCTCAGGATGTGGGTAAATGCATCCATCCTGATCCTGTGCATTATTTTGTGCCCGGAATAGAAGAGAAGGTAAGTAAAGGTAGTGGTAAATATAAATACTCCAAGCAGCGAAAGAAAAATAAAGACCGCGATCCTTTTTAATTTTGAGATGTTGTCAGCACGTAAAAGCTTTATTTCACTTTTTGATAGTCTCCCTATATCACTGAATTTTGCATAATGAACGGACCCCTGGTTTATAAATACACCGGGGTTTCCCTGGAATATTTTTCCAAGGGACAGTTTTTTTTCATCGGGCATTTTTTTGGTATCAAAAACTATGTATTTCGTTTCTGAAAGTACGCCGCTTTTTTCAAAATTTGTTTTATCTATACCTTTCAGCAGTGACATATCTACCAGCACTTCGTTGTCATTTAGTTTAATAATGCCACCTGAATAAGAAGAGCGGAGTTTATCGATGTCCCTGTAAGGTTTTTCGGTTTTTGCCCACGAAGGGTATATATAGTTGTCGACTGCAGTCTTGGTTAGGTATGGGATTGTAACCTCAAGCCCCGCGGTAATAACCATACAAAAAAGGGCTATTATAAAAAATATTCTGTTCGGTTTTATGTAACCAAACAGCCACCCGAGTATTTTCATATCATAGGTGCTGGTCTTTTTTTTCTCTTCCAGGTTATATGTGCTCACTGTATTCCCGTTTTATATTGTCTGCATCCTGTACATATGTGAATAGATACCATCGATTCCGTTCAGCTCGCCGTGATTGCCAAGCTCCACGATTTTACCGTCCTCAAATACGGCAATATTATCAAAACCGCTGATTGAAGGGACCCTGCTGGACACGGATATCAGCGTGTTTCCCTTCATCTCGTTTATGATGTTTTTAAATACAACACTTTCTGTCTGGAGGTCAAGCGATGAAAGTACATCATCAAGGATAAGTACTTTTGGTTTTAACAACATGGCCCTTGCGATTGCTATCCTCTGCCTCTGCCCGCCTGAGAGGCTTAGGCCCCTTTCACCAACAACAGTATTAAAACCATTTGGAAACTCAATTATATCTTCATAGATTGCAGAAATTTTGGCAGCTTCCACTATCTGGTATTCAGTAAGATCAGGGTTCATGAAGGTGATATTGTCTGTTACGGTACCGCTGAAAATTGTTGTATCCTGCGGCACGTATACTATAGCTTCCTGAATCCTTGATCTGGGAATTTTCCTGATATCTGTACCATCAATAAATATTTTGTTATATTCTGGGTCATAGATCTTCATCAGCAGGTTCATTAAAGTGGTCTTTCCCGCCCCCGTCGTACCGGTAATGCCAAGTGAGGAGCCCCTTGGTATTTCAAGGTTTATGTTATTAAGAGCGCTGGTGCCGTTGTAAGAGAAACTAAGGTCTTTAACAGAGATGGAACCGTTTAAGGGCCTGTCGACCATGTCCTCTGTTTCATCAGTCTTTGGTAGTACCCTGAATATATTGTTCAGCCTGTTAATTGAAGCGTTGCCCCTTTTCATAATATCAACTGACCAGCCCATTGCCATCATGGGCCATGTGAGCATTGCAAGATAAACCAGCATCGATGTAAATGTGCCGAGTGTTATATCCATCTCTATCGTTTTAATTCCGCCAATTAAAATAAAAATTGCTGTTGAGCATGCAGCCATCAGTGTTATCAGCGGCTGGTATACTCCCCAGACTTTTATAAGGTGAATGTTCCTGTTTAAGTAATCGGAGCTGCTTTTTTCAAAATCTTGGGATTCTGACTCCTGCCTGTTAAATGCTTTTACAACTTTTATTCCGGAGATTGACTGCCTCGCACTTTCCGTTAATACGGAAAAAGAGTCCTGCGTACTCTGAAACCTTTTTTCAATCTGGTTTCCGAACTTATACATAAAGAATGCAAGCAGGGGAAATGGTATAAATGCAATTAATGTAAGCATTGGTGAAACAAAAAGCATGGTAATAAATATGAAAATAAAGAGGAATATACCGTCATAAGCCACAAGTACGCCGAGACCGCAGGAAAATTTAAGAGTCTCAATATCGTTAACTGTATGGGCCATTAAGTCACCCACTTTTTTAGATGAGAAAAAATCATAGTGCAGGCTCTGTAGATGGTTAAAGAACTCATTTCTGAGAGAATTCTCAATTTTTCTTGCCGAGCCCATTATGAAATACCTCCAGCCCAGCCTGAAGAATGCCATAAAGATCCCGAGACCGAATATATAAAACGCATACCTGGTTATTTCATCTGCACTGGGGTCAGGTGAAGTAAGAGAGTCGATAATCCACCCCACAATAAGAGGTATTGTAAGCTGTGCAAGGTCAACCACGGTAAGTGCGGCAATACCAAGTAAGAAAGAGTATTTGTATCGAAGAAGGAGTGATAATATGCTGGTCTTTTTGAACAATGATAATTTCCCCTACTTTATTACTTTTATTAATATAACATGTTCCACTTAATGGATTTTGGCCATAAAATTTTCCGGATAGATTAGAATATAATATTATCAGTAATAATTAGCTACCAGTACCGGGTAAAAAACTGAAAAATATTACTTTTCTACGAATTTATTTTAATTGACAAAATACATACGGATTTGCTAAAATTGTAAATGATTCTAATACTTTGAGGGAGTTTAGGATTAAATATAGGTTCAAGGAGTAATTAGTCATGAGATATTTAGCTTATATGTTCATATTATCATTTGTAGTTTTATCCTTTTCACTTACAGCTTCGGCTGAAGCTGAAGTACATGAAGAAGACATTATTGTTGGTAATGTTATCTGTCTGCTTCCTAATGTTGCAGACGGTACGGTAAAACCTGTAATTGCCTCAGGCCCCTGCAACGGACACGGCGAGCATGCCCACGTAGTACTCGATACAAGGACTAAGGAAGGTAATGTTTACGCCGTAGCCGGTTCACCGGAAGCTATTGAAAGACTTGAAAAAACGCCAACACGTAAAAATGTGGAAGTTAAAGGTAAAATCGGTGGTAACCAGGACGCATGGATTTTATCAGTAGATTAAACTGTATTTAAAATTAATTAATTACAATTTATACCCGGGCACCAAACCTCAAGTTTGTTGTCCGGGTTTTTTTTCTTTAATTCTAGCGTTAATGCCGGGCAACCAGAATATGATAAATTAATATTTTAAAGTAATTGAAGAAACTCTCTATTTTTGCTTTAATTAAATAAAGCCAATATCCTATCAAATACGGATTTATATGCTGGACACTAATGAGAAAAAAGATTTCGTAACCCTCTTTCCACAATTATCAGAGGATGACTGCGAATACTTAATTGATAATTCTGATATTCTTACAATTCCTTCCGGGACTGCCGTGTGCAGTGAGGGCGAATACGGTGATACGTCATTTGCGATTATGAAAGGTGCAGTTGAAATATGCATAAATGCCGAAGGCCATGAGAATCTTACAATCGCACTCCTTGAAGAGGGAAATATCTTTGGTGAAATGGCGGCGCTTTCCGGCCAGCCAAGAAACGCGACCGTGACCGCCCGGAACGACCTAACGGTACTTGAAATACCCTCTAATACATTAAAGGGGCTGATGAAAAAATCACCTGGTTTTAATGAAACCATCGAAAGTTTATACTCTGAGAGGGCAGTACATACCCACCTTCGTAAAGTACCATTTTTTGCTAAATTATCTCCTTCCGCCCTTCTTCGGCTGGAAGACAGGGTTAAGCTCATTACATATAAACAGGGTGATATTATTTTCAGTGAAGGAGAATCAGGAGATTCATTATATATAATAAGATCAGGATTCGTTAAAGTTTCAAAAAATCAGGATGATAATGAAAAAATAATAGCCTATATATCCCACGGCAACTACTTTGGTGAGATGGCTCTTGTTGAAGATGAAAAAAGGAGCGCAACTATTTCGGCCTTTACAAGGACAGAGGTTGTCCAGGTAACAAAAGATGATTTTAAGGAACTAATTCAGATGGACCCTGAAATCTCCGAAATGGTACAGGACAGCATTCTTGAAAGAAAACAAAGTACAATTGAAGTACTCAGGGATTCCGAGAAAGCTGAAAAGATAGAAGCAATTGTTGAAAGAGGTATCATCCAGGCTGACAGCCTTCTAATAATTGACCTTAAAAGATGTATAAACTGTAATAACTGCGTTAAATCCTGCCAGTCAAGGCATGGCTATCCCCGCCTCGACAGAAAGGGCACACGTATTGCTGATATATCAGTTCCAGTGGCATGCAGGGTGTGCCATGATCCACTTTGCCTTACATGTAATTTTGATGCGATTAGACGTGCTCCAACAGGTGAAGTTCACATTATTGATGACAACTGTGTAGGTGCATCCGGCTGTGCAATCAGGTGCCCTTACAATGTGATTAAGATGGTATCAACAAAGTCTGATACAGGCTCTAGGTGGTTTGATATTCTTGGATTGTTAATGCGTGATAAACAGGAAGCTGGTGCGGGGGATAAGGAAAAAGACAAACCCAAAATTAACCGTAAAAGGCTGGCAATAAAGTGTGACAACTGCATGGGTTATTCTGATACTGCATGCACAAATAACTGTCCCACACACGCAATAAAGTGGGTAAACCCCATAGAATATTTTGGTGATAAGGAAGAAATAATATCTAAAAGGAAAAAGTATCAGTAATGCCGGACGGAATGCACAAAAAATTTACACTGTTCACAATAGCGGCAGGATTAATATTCTGGGCTATATATGCATTTTTGCCTTCTCTTCCGGTTCCGGAAATAGAGATCGGGACGGTCTACTCTCTTGGAATTATTGCTGTGCTGATAATACTGTTTATTATGACTTACTCCCTTCGCAAACGTCTTGCAAGGGGAATTCCGGGAAGGCTTGATAAATGGCTCTGGGCACATATTTATCTTGGAATTTTAGCCCTTTTTATAGTTGCCCTTCATGCAGAATTCAGGTTTGGCTGGGACTATAACACGATTGCTGTTATATTCCTTGTACTTGTTATTGTTACCGGAGCAATTGGCAGATATTTCTATTCCAGTGTTCCCTCCAAAATGATGTCTGAGCAGGATAAAGTCCTTGATAAGCTCGACGAGGTAATGGACTCCCTGGATAACATTCTTGAAGGTAAATCAAAACCATTTCAGAAAATTATAGGTACCGAACTTAATACTCCTTCATTGATTTCCACAAAGCCGGGATACTGGGAAGGGCTTAGGTCAAGTTCTGAAATAGTGCCGGAAGAGGAGAAAGAAGAGTTTGTAAAAGCAGTTGCCCTTCTGGAGGAGAAAGTAAAATTAGAATCACAGTCTGTAAGCCAGATGAAGTACCGGCCACTTTTCCAGGGATGGCTTGCGGTGCATCTTCTCGTTACAATCGGCCTTATAATTTTTATTCCGCTCCATATCCTTGATGACTCATTTGCAAAGTTTCAGCCATCGGCTTCAGATTTTGGAAGCCCGCAGGAATGCAGGCAGTGCCATCAGCGCCAATACGATGAATGGATTGGATCAATGCATGCTTATGCCCAGGTCAGCCCCGTTTTTGTAGCATTTAATGAGGCGGTCAAGAATACGGGGCTCGGTACATTTTGCGTAAAGTGTCATACTCCAATTGGTATTGCCATAGGCGAGGGCGCTATTACCCCAAATGAGGAACGGGCCGATATTTCACTTATGGGGGTCCAGTGTGACAGCTGTCACATAATTGAAAAAAACCACGGTTTAGTAAGCGGCGACATTCCACTTGCGCCGGGAAGGACAAAATACGGGCCTTTCGGCTCCGGAAAAGAAGGAGACCCGAAAGCAGTAAGGAATTCTGCACACAGGAGCGTTCAGGCAGATTTCCTCCAGTCATCAGAATTTTGCGGATCATGTCATGACGTTGTTGATTCCAAAGACCTTAGAATTGAAGAAGCATTTACGGAATGGCAGGAAAGTGTTTATGCAGAGAAAGATATTACCTGCCAGGACTGCCATATGCGTGCACTTCCGGGTATTGCAGACCAGGAGAAAGTGATGGGACCTGCCGCGATTATGTTTGGCAAAGAACTACCCGAACGGCCCCTTTCAAACCATTCGATGATTGGCCCCGATAACCATTTAATTGATACTTTTCCCTATCCCGATAATATCGAAGAAAACAAAAGAATTCAGATGGATTACCTGGAAAAAAAGAACTTTCTTCTTCAGAACTGTGCAACACTTGAAATTATAGCACCGGAGAAAGTCTCAAAATCATCGGATTTCAATGTTGAAGTGAAAGTTGAGAACACCGGTGCGGGACATGGTATACCAACCGGGTTTACGGCAGAGAGACAGGTATGGATAGAGATAGTTGTAAAGGATGCTGATGACAACGTACTCTTTGTTTCCGGCGACCTCGACAGTAATAAGGACCTTAGAAACAATCACAGCCATGCTGTTGAGACAGGTGAAGTCCCGCTTGATAAATACCTTGTTAATTTTCAGTCCAAGTTTGTAAAAGGGATATATGATGATGGTACATATGATGAAGTACTGCTGCCTTTCGAGGCTTTTGATATTATAAAAAACAACTTAATGCCCTTTGAGCCAAAATCCGGGATATACCCGGTCAGCCTGCCCCGGAACACGAAAGGGCCGTTATCAGTTGAAGCCAGGCTCCGTTACAGGAACCTGCCTCCATATATACTGGATTTTCTTGGTGTAGGTGAACTTAAAGACCGTCTGGTAATAAACGATATGGCAACCGGCAGTACTACCATAGCATTAAGGTAGATTGCCTATAACTTGGGAAAATCGCCTCAAATCAAAACATTTATAGATAATATTCATGATGGCAAATAAAAAGAAAAAAGACAAAGTTAAAGTCCGAAAACCCGTTCCCCAAAAACCAAACCAGGTTATTAAAAGTAAGAAGGACAAAGAAAAAAAAAGACGTCCGGGCAGCAGGGAACTTCTTGAGGAATCCAGGGACTGATATGCACCCTTTATTTTCCGTTGTTATTCCAAGTTTCAACAGAAAGCCCTTTCTAAAAAAATCCATAGACTCTGTATTAAAACAGACTTTTAAGGATTTTGAGCTTATTGTGGTGGATGACGGCTCGACTGATTCATCAATTCTGCTTGTTTCTGAATATACAGGCAAAGGCCTAACTTACATCAGGACTCAAAATCGCGGCGTTTCACATGCAAGGAATACGGGAATAAACAGTTCAAGGGGTAAGTATATTGCTTTTCTCGATTCGGACGATACCTGGAAAAAAGATAAGCTTAAGTACATTTTTGAATATATAAAAAATTTTCCCGGAATCAATTTCTTTCATACAGAAGAGATCTGGATAAGGCAGGGAGAGGTATTAAAACAAAAGGATAAGTACAAGAGGTATAGCGGCAATATATATAAACAATGCCTTCCTTTATGCAGTATCGGCATGTCTACACTTGTAGTGAATAGGGATCTGCTGAATAAAACTGGCTTATTTGACGAGAATATGCCTGTCTGCGAGGACTATGACTTCTTTCTCAGGGCCACACTTGAAAATGAAGTAAAACTTATTCCCCTGCCCTTAACGGTAAAAGACGGGGGAAGGGATGACCAGCTCTCAAACCGGCAGGGACTTGATGAATACAGGATATACGCACTTGAAAAAATACTGAAATCCGGTGATTTAACCGGTGAAAATAGAAGGGCAACAATGAGTGAACTTGAAAAAAAATGTATTATTTATGCGAAAGGGGCGGAAAAAAGGGGTAGAATAGAGGACGCAAAAAAATACCTCGATAAATTAAAAGATTATCAATTAAGGATTTAAAAATGGCAAAAGCAAAAAAGGGCGACAAAGTAACGGTACATTACACTGGTAAATTCGAAGACGGAAAGTTGTTTGATACATCTAAAGACGGAGAGCCTATGACCTTTGAGCTTGGATCAGGCCATGTTATTGCCGGTTTTGATGAAGCTGTCACCGGTATGAAAAAGGGTGACATAAAGACCGTAAATATCCCTCCTGATAAAGCATATGGTGACTATAAACAGGACCTTGTAATAAAAGTTGAAAAGGACAAACTTCCCCCGGGATCAGATCCGCAGATAGGCCAGAAGCTTACAGCGAACCACAGCGGTAATAATACAAAGATAACATTCACCATAGTTGAAATAGACGAGGGGATTTTAACTCTTGATGCAAATCACGTACTTGCCGGAAGGAACCTTGTCTTTGATGTTGAACTTGTAGAAATTAGTTAAAATTTTCTGATATAACAAGTAAACTATTACTTATGGAGTTCCACTCTCATAAAGGGAAATGCCACTGCGGTGCCGTGAGGTTTGAAGTCAGACTGCAGGAGAGCATAGAGGCCCTTGAGTGCAACTGTTCCATATGTAAAATGACCGGGTACCTGCATGTAATTGTCCCTGCTTCCCGGTTTAAGCTCCTTGAGGGCAACGAAGTATTAACAACCTACACATTTAATACTCACAAAGCTAAACACAGGTTCTGCAAGATATGCGGTATTAAATCATTTTATATTCCGAGATCCCACCCTCATGGTTTCAGCATAAATTTAAGGTGCCTGGACAATTCCCAATTTAAGGAAATCAGGATAATAAAGTTCGATGGGCATAACTTGGAGGAAAATGCAGGAGAGTTAAAAGAATTGACTTAGATGATTGAAAAGTTGTAGAATAATTATAGGGTTGGTAATCGAACATATCATATGACAATATAAGTATTGACAATAAGATTATTAGTGTCATAATATATATTGACAATTATGAAGATCAACAAAAGGTTAGTAAGAGAGCAGTTAGAGGAAACTTTAAATAAACTTAAAGTACTGAAGCACTTTAATCCCCCTCCGTTTGGCTGGATAAAAGCATTAAGAAGTGGCCTGAATATGAGTGGCCGCCAGCTGGCAAACCGTATAGGTGTAACCAAGCAAAGCATATCAAGAATGGAGCAGGATGAAGTAACCGGTTCCATAACAATAAAAACCATGAGAAAAGTAGCCGAAGGGTTAGACTGCGTATTTGTTTACGGATTTGTACCGAGGACCAGCCTGGAAAACACTGTCCGAACAAAATCAGAACAGGTAGCAAGGGACCGGATTGAGAGGATTGACAGGACTATGAGCCTCGAAGAGCAGCAGATCAATAAGGAAAATATTGAAAAATTAGTGAGAGAAGATGTAAATAAAATGGTTGAAAAGATGCCTAGGAATTTATGGGACTAAAACACTATGCATGAAGAAGCACGTTACGGGGCAACACCTATTGACCCCGATGAAGCCAGAGACCTGCTGTTAATACATGTAAATGACAGGGAGGATCTCAACAGGTGGGAGTACCAAAATATAAGAGAGGCAATTATATGGCTCGAAAAGACCAATCCGGTAAATATACTTAACCAGGATTTTTTAAGGCAACTGCATATCAGGATGTTCGGACAGGTCTGGAAATACGCCGGACATTTCAGGCACGCAAATATGAATATTGGCGTTGAGTGGTGGAAAATATCAACAGACCTCAGAAATATGTTTGAAGACGTTAAGCTATGGATTGACCATGAGACATTCAGCTGCGACGAGATAGGGGTAAGGTTTCACCAGAGGATCGTTTTTATTCACCCCTTTGTAAACGGGAACGGCAGGCTTTCAAGACTAATTACAGACCTTCTAATGGAAAATGTGCTGAAAAAAGAAAGGTTTACGTGGGGTGGGGGTGTGGACCTTATACATAAAAGCAAAATGAGAAAAGTTTATATACGGGCACTTAAAGATGCCGATAAATTTAACTTCGGGCCTCTTATAAATTTTGTCAGGTCGTAACTTCTAAAACCTTGCCCGCTTCATTAGCTTCTTTCACCTCTTCAAGCCTTCCTGTTTTAACATTAAATAATAGCCCGTAAATAGGGATGTAACCAGGGACCATAGGATTGTTTCTTATTGTCCTAACATCATCTATAAGGCTTTCGGCGGGGTCGCTAAATGTAAGCCAGTCAAGTTCTTTTGCCGCTTTCATTGCCTCTATATCATTTTTAAGGATTTTCTTTTCTTCTTCATTGGAGAAATTTTTAACCATTGTGTCATTTGTAAATGATGTCATGCCGCAGTCTGTATGATGAATTACGTACCATTCATTTGTTCCGAGCATTTTATATGAAATCACAAGTGACCTTATAGCATCACGGCTTGCTCTGCCGCCTGCATTCCTTATTACATGGGCATCTCCTTCCTGCAGCCCTGCAAAGCTGGATGGATTTAGTCTGGCGTCCATACAGGTAAGTATTGCAATCTTTCTTCTCGGCGGAGCATGAAATTCAGATTTATTTCCAAACTGTTTTGAATAGTTTATATTTGCTTCAAGTATTTTACTGAAATTATCACTCATATTTAAACAACTCCTTAATAAGATAATATAGACCTTTAAAGTCGATAATTATTATAACAAATTAAATTTTTATGTAAATGGTAATTGATTGCAATTGATAAAAGACTAAAAAAGCCACTGAAATATAATTAAGACTTACTCCATATCCAGGGTCCAGTATTCTTCCTCTATTACATATTTGCCGTTTTCATGGATCACCTTAGCCTGCCCCTTCATGTTTGTGCCATCCGGATAGACAGCTTTGAGTTTTATTACCCATAAGGAACCTTCTTTTTCGGTACTTACCACCCTGGCATTCTTTTTTTCATTGGCAGATTTTACCAGCCTGTCGAGTCTTTCTTTCTTTTGTTCTTCTGATCCCCGGTCAAAAGACTCATTCATCCATCCGGCCCAGTAGGAAGTAATATCGTCAAAGGAGTCAGCAGTTTGTGCAGATTTTAAATATTCAAGGTATACATCTGTAGCTTTTTTACTTTCACTACTTTCAGAAAATGCCTTTTCATATCCAAGGCAGGTAAAGATCAATGCTGTAATTATTAATATTCTTGAGAATGTAAAGATTTTCATTCGTCCCTCCTTAATATTAATAAATGATATAAAAAAACCGCTAAAATTACTATAATTTTTTTTATATTGTGTAAGTTTTAGTTGTAAAAATATCAGACATCCAAAATTTCAAAAGGATATTCAATATGAAACTACAACTGCTTAGAAATGCCACAATGAGAATTGAGTACGCGGGAAAAACCATACTTACGGACCCAATGCTTGAAGAAAAATATAAATACGACTCATTTGTAGGAAGGTCGCCCAATCCCCTGGTTGATCTGCCAATATCAATTGAAGAGATACTCAGTGGTCTTGATGCATGTATTATCTCGCACCTTCACCTCGACCACTTTGACCCCAAGGCGCAGGAAGTACTGACAAGGGACCTGAAGATATTCTGTCCGCCCGTAGATGCTGATAATATTAAAAGCGTTGGCCTGACTAACGTTGAGTCCATTGAAGATGCGGTTGACTGGGAAGGTATTAAAATTAAAAGGACTCCCGGCAGGCACGGTGATAATCTCTGGCACAAACAGATGGGGGAGGTTTCGGGATTTGTTTTGAGTTCAGAAAGTGAACCCACTGTCTACTGGGTAGGGGACTCGGTCTTTTACGAAGAGGTAGAGAACGTAATTATTGAAAATAAACCAGATGTAATAATAATCCACGCAAGTGGCGACCGTTTTGGAAATGCTCCCCCGGTTGTTATGGATACCGAGCAGACCCTCGCTCTAACTAAATTTGCACCTGATGCAAAGATAGTTGCGGTACATATGGAGAGTATGGATATTTTTAAGATAACAAGGGACAGTCTCAGGAATGTTGCTGACAAACACCATATAAGTCCAGATCAACTTCTAATACCGCTGGACGGGGATATCCTGGAGTTTTAAATTAACTGTTCCATGCTATTCCCGGGTGGACACATCATCAGGATGTGCTGCTCTCCGCTGATTATTGTAAGTTGCTGTGATTGTTGGAATTTAGAATTTAGGAAATAAAAAAGGGAGCAATGAACTTTGACACTGTAAAGGATAATTTGGGAGATATTGGGTCTGTGTTGTTATTGTGTATATTAAACATTTAAACACAGAAAAAGAGGTTTTGAGGATGAGTGAGTTTGGAACTTTTATCTGGAATGAGTTAATTACAACAGATCAAAAAGAGAGTGGGGAATTTTATAGTAAATTGTTGGGGTGGGAAACCAAGATAGTCCATACTGGCAAATATGGTGACTACACACTATTTCAGATAAATGGAAAAGATGTAGCAGGCATGATGAATCCAGCTACTGAAAATGATAAACCTCGATGGGGTGGCTATATCGCTGTAGAAGATATTGATGCTTGTGTCTCAAAAGTTTCTAAATTGGGAGGAGAAATAATCGAGGGACCCACAGATATTCCCAACGTAGGACGTGTTTGTTTAATTTCTGATCCCACAGGTGCCTTGCTCTCCTTGATGACTCCTATTAAAAAATAAATAGACAGCGCTACTCTGTCACTTCTCTTAAACTAAATATTTTAAAATTTAATTTACTTTAGACTAGTTATTATCAAATATAATTATCTAAAATAAGTAAAAATAACCTCTTTATTAAACCATATATAACGTTAGCACGTGCTGCTCTCCGCTGATTTTTGCAAGTTGCTGGAATTATTGGAATAAATTAAATACTGTCAATTAAAGTAGCCATATACAAATTATTTTGATAGAATCCAATTATAGTAATGGCTTATGCGATGAATTATACAAGACGAGATTTTATAAAAATATCTTGTTTACTAGCTCTTAGTTCATACTCCTTACAATCATGTTCTTCAAGTGATTACACTGAAACTTATAATGAGTTAGTAAGAACTACCTGGCGACATATGGAGAAGCCTCTTACGGAAAGTGAGGCGGTTAAAAGGGAGCTAGTAAGATATTCAACTCTTGCACCTTCAAGTCACAATACCCAATGTTGGAAATATAAGATTGGAAAAGATGAAATTACAATATTCCCAGATTTTTCAAGAAGGTGTTCTGTAGTTGACCCGGATGATCATCATCTTTTTTCTAGTCTTGGTTGTGCAACTGAAAATCTTGTACAAGCAGCGAATGCAAATGGTTTTCAATGTGATGTAATATTCGAGGAAGCAAATACAGAAGTACTTGATATTAAACTTAATAAATTCAAACCAATTTCTTCTCCATTATTTGAATCAATTCCACAAAGGCAATGTACACGAGCTGAGTATGATGGGAAACAATTAACAAATGAAGAGTTGAATTTATTGAAAAAAGCTGGGAGTGGTGATGGTGTAGAAGTCTTACTATTCACAGATGATGTAAAAAAGAATGATATTCTCGAATATGTTATTGAAGGTAATACAATACAAATGAACGACCCGGCTTTTGTAGAAGAATTAAGAGATTGGGTTAGATTTAGCGATGGAGAAGTGACAAGTAAACGTGATGGTATATTCTCACGCTCAACTGGTGGTCCTTCAATTCCTCGCTGGCTTGGGGAACCTTTATTCAAGTTTTTCTTAAATCCGAAAACTGAGAATGATAAGTATGCAAAACAGATCAAAAGTTCTGCTGGTATAGCAGTATTTGTATCTGATATAAATAATAAAAAACATTGGATTGAAGCTGGTCGTTGTTATGAGCGTTTTGCATTACAAGCAACATCATTAGGTATACGTAATGCTATGTTGAATCAGCCTGTTGAAGTATCCTCAATTAGACCACAATTTTCATCGTATTTAGGTATTGGCAATAAAAGACCAGATTTGATTGTTCGTTTTGGTCGAGGTCCTATTATGCCTAGATCTTTAAGACGTCCAATTGATGCAATTATTATTACAGACAATACCTGAGTTCAGACTAGCGGTGACGGATGGATTTGAAACCCCGACCACTGGCTCCGGAGGCTAGCGCTCAATTATAAAATTACCCCTTAATTAAACCATATATAACGTTAGCATGTGCTGCTCTCCGCTGATTTTTGTAAGTTGCTGTTATTGTTGGATTAGTTGGTAAGTTAAAGTTATTGGTTGAGTGGTTTGTGGGATATGATCTCTAAATATATATTTTGATTAACTAATTTTGCATTAGTGTTATTTTGTCATAGATAGAAAAAAGGAGCAATGACCTGAATCACTGCTCCAAATTCTTAAGGAAGATTACGATGAATATTAAATTTTTTTCATAAATAAATTTTATTGTACTTCCGGAGTAAAATTATATATCCAGAAAGAATCCATACTACCTCTTCCGTTACCATTGTTTAGACCAATATAACCAATGAAAAATGGGCCTTCTCCATCAAGATTTTCAAGTATATCTACTGCTGTCTGTGTATAAGGCTCGGGTAATAAATATACAGTACCATCAGATATTATATTTCCAGGACAAAGAAGTTCTCCACCTTTTGAATGAGGTATTGCATTATTTATCCCATATTCAAAGCTTGCTACATTTGCATTAGCAGCTACTTCAAGTAGTTCCTCAACTAAAGGGTTTTCATCGTTTACACATGAAAATATGATGTCCCTACAAGAGAAAGGTACCTCATTAAGATCGTATATATCTATATCAAAAGGACTATAAATTCCCTGTACAGGAAGCGCAGTCCATTCAAACTCAAAGGTAGGATCTTCAACAATAACCAATGTAATACCAACAACATCGGATAATGTCACCCCGCCTTCTGTATTAAAATTAAAAGAACTTGCTATTAGCAGCAAATCCTCCGGGTCTATAGTACCACTTTCAGCATCCGCGATAAATAAAGCGTTTGTCCTGTATTCGTAGCCGTTGTTGTCCAATATTCTAAAATTGCCTATTGGGTCAGCTATATCAGTAAATTCTATTCCATCTGTTCTTAATGCTGATATTACAACAATTCCATATGCATCTTGGGGAAGAACAACACCTGATGGATTTCCATCATTCGTTTGTATGTCTCTCATGTTGTATGTATGTGTGTCCCTTGGAGTGTAATTATCAAAGAAATCGTTTTCGTTACAGTTATTATTTACATCAAAAATTTGTATATGTGCCACTGCATTTTGCCCAAAAATGTCATCATCATCATCAAGTAATGGAAAAGAAACATCAGGGTATGTAAACTGAATGAATGTTTCTCTTTCTCTTAAATCAAAGAAATAAATAAGAGTGCCGATTGTATATTCTGAAGTATCTGAATCAGGTAATGTGACAATTACATCCCCGGCATTTACCCCATTACCAGCATTTGAGTAATTAAACGGACTTACTACCAACAGAGTTATAATTAATATTATTGTTAATCTCATATTTCCCTCCTTTAAAGATTATTAATATAATACAATTATTTTCACTGAAAATAAAAAAAATATTTTCCCCGGACTTACCTAATTGATCATCCGATTAATCATTCCCCCTTATACCCTACTTATAAATATAATTTGAAACATTTTTGCTAAATTTATATAATAGATAAAGTTTAAAACTTTGGAGGAATAAACATGAAAACACGGAATCTCGTATCCTTTCTTTTATTAATTACAATGGTTTTTTCAACATTTGGTATTCGTGCACAGGAAACACCCAAAGAAGCCTCAGATGCAACAATAGCTGCCAATTCAAAACTTTTAAAAAGTTTACCTTTCTCTAATACCAAGAGCTTTAAAGATGCAAAAAAAGGGTTTATTGCTCCCTTACCGGATAACGGTGTAATTAAAAATGATAAAGGTATACCTGTCTGGGACCTTTCTAAATTTTCATTTATTAAACAAGGTGAAAAAGCACCTGATAGTGTTAATCCCAGTTTATGGAGACAGTCACAGCTTATAACTTTGGGAGGTTTGTTTGAAGTTGTACCCGGTATATATCAGGTAAGGACAGCCGATCTGTCTAATATAACTTTTATTGAAGGCAATAATGGAATAATTGTTATGGATCCGCTTATTTCAGCTGAAACTGCCAAAGCCTCACTTGACCTTTATTACCAGCACCGTCCCAAAAAACCTGTGGTTGCGGTAATTTACTCACATAGTCATGTTGATCATTATGGTGGTGTACGGGGTGTTGTATCTGAAGATGATGTAAAGTCCGGAAAGGTCAGAATATTTGCACCAGATGGATTTCTAGACCATGCTGTAGCAGAAAATGTAATGGCCGGAAATGCAATGAGCAGAAGAGCCAGTTATATGTATGGGAACATTCTTCCACAAGATCCCAAAGGACAAGTGGGAGCAGGTTTAGGTGTTACAACATCTTTTGGAACTGTAACCTTAATTCCCCCTACAGATATCGTTAAGGAAAATGGTGAAAAACATAACATTGCAGGTCTTGATGTTGAATTTCTTATGGCTGCTAACTCTGAAGCTCCATCAGAAATGTTTTTTTATATATCTGCGATGAAAGCCTTATGTACTGCAGAGGATGCAACTCATACCCTTCATAATACTTACTCACTTAGAGGAGCTAAAATTCGTGATCCGCTAGCATGGTCAAAATATCTCAACGAAGCGATTGATACCTGGGGTGGCGAAGTTAAAGTACTGTATGCACCTCACCATTGGCCAGTCTGGGGTAATGCAGAAGTTGTTGAACATATGAAGAAACAACGTGACTTATACAGATATATAAATGACCAGCCACTGCGCCTTGCAAATCATGGATATAAAATGGTGGAAATTGCTGAAATGATTGAAATTCCTGAAAGCCTTGCTACTGTGTGGGGAAACAGGGGTTATTATGGTTCAGTTAACCATGATGTAAAGTCGACGTATGTTAATTATCTTGGCTGGTTCGATGGAAACCCTGCCACTCTCCACATATTACCACCTGTGGAATCTAGTAAGCGTTATGTTGAATTTATGGGTGGTTCCGACACCGTTTTAACTAAGGCCAAGGAGTATTACAAAAAAGGGGAGTACCGCTGGGTAGCAGAGGTGGTTAACCATGTAGTATTTGCTGAACCTGATAATCAGGCAGCAAAAAACCTTCAGGCTGATGCACTTGAACAGCTTGGTTATCAGGCAGAATCCGGTCCATGGAGAAACTTTTACTTAAGTGGAGCCAAGGAACTCCGGGAAGGTGTAAAGAAGCTTGGGACCCCAAATACAGCAAGTCCTGATACAATACGTGCAATGAACCTGGATTTACTATTTGACTGGATTGGTATGAGGCTCAATGGTCCAAAAGCAGATGGTAAAACGATCATACTTAATTTCAATTTTACTGACACAAATCAAAAATATGTCCTGGGACTTGAGAACAGTGCGATACATCACAGTAAAAATAAGCAAGATGCTAATGCTGATGCAACAATTAAACTAACCCGAGAGACTTTAAACAACGTTCTACTAGGACAAGGCACTCTAGATGAAAAGATCAAATCTGGCGACATAAAAGTTGCCGGGAATAAAGCTAAATTGGATGAGCTTGTTTCAATGCTTGATACATTTGAATTCAGGTTTAACATTGTAACACCGAACAAGGCTTCTTAAAATTCAGGGATATTATTTTATTGTATAATATAGAAAGCGGGCGATGGGGGATTCGACCCCCCGATCCCTGGCTCCGGAGGCCAGTGCTCTCTTATAAAATTACCCCTTGATTAAACCATACTTTGTTGAAAAGCAGAATGCGGGAGAAGTAACCGAAATAAATATTTACGTGAAGTTTAGTAGCGATATATTTTTAGTACAATAGATCTATATATCATCAGCACGTGCTGCTCTCCGCTGATTTTTGTAAGTTGCTGGGATTGTTGGGATTAATTGGTAAGTTAAAGTTATTGGTTGAGTGGTTTGTGGGATATGATCTCTAAATATATATTTGGATTAACTAATTTTGCATTAGTGTTATTTTGTCATAGATAGAAAAAAGGAGCAATGACCTGAATCATTACTCCTTATAGTCTTTATATTAACTTAAATTACAAAGTAACGATTATCATTAAAGTTTGAAGTATTAAAATTATGAAAAATAGTTTCTTTTAATAACCCATACTATTCATTTTAATCCGAATATCCAAAAAAAGTGCCATACCAGCTACAGTCTATCAATTCACTTCACCACCATTCCCGGAAAGAATCTAACCAAGGTAACGATTAAACGAAGTTCCCAAGGCTCAATAACCTGCTTCTTATCCCGTTCGAGCCCTCTAATTATGTATCCAGCCGCATCTTGCGGTGAGAGTTCTGGAATCATCCATTGCCGCTTTGGGAGGTGCTGTTTACTACCCGGGTTTTTCTTCCAATATTCAGTTGTTACTTTAGCAAATGCAACCAACATGACTTTTATTCCGTGAGGACTGAGTTCGGTTCTCAGTGCATCATTAAATCCACGAATTGCCCAGCGGGCAGCAGTATATGTTGTCGCACCAGGCCAAACCATATATGCCGCAGCTGAAGTCATGTTTACAATTGTACCGCTTTTCCTTTCAACGAACTTGGGAAGGAATGCGTGGGTTAGCGCAAATGCGGCGAAGTAAGGGACTGCCATCATTTCGACGGCTTCTTCGGGAGTCGTCTCATTTGCAAACTTCCATTGTCCTCCGCCAGCGTTGTTCATTATGATATCCGGCGTTCCTTCACTCTCCAGGATTCGGGTCGCAACATTACGAACCGTTGAAAGGTTAGATAAGTCTGCAACATAGTAAGAAGCGGAGCCATCTCCTTTGTTTATTTCTTGCGCAATTCTTTTCAGTTTATTCTCAGAACGAGCAACCAAGATTGTATGCGCACCTTGATTAGCTGCATGTCGAGCAGTTGCGGCACCGATACCACTTGAAGCTCCAGTGATCAGAAACTTCTTATTACGAATGTCTATGGTTACCCTCTTTTATCTAGCAAATCTCCAACTTAATAATATTAAGTTTTGTTATGAACCATTGCAAGCACAATAGCAAAGAAAATAAGATGAATATGTGTTCATCTTTTGATGATATAATTAAATATGTTTAACTTCCAAGGGTTAGGTGTCAAAATTTAATTTCTCACTTCCCTCCTTTAATCATCTAGCCCTTCTTTTTCTATTCCATTAAGTCCAATATACTCAAATTCACCCCTTGATTAAACCATCTATAACGTTAGCATGTGCTGCTCCCCGCTGATTTTCCGCTTGCGGAAAAAATCCTAAAATTGGTTTTGTGGAGATATATCAAAATATTATGTAACGAGAGACTGCCTTGGGGGGATGCTGGGGGTGAAAATAAAAAAGGAGCAATGACCTGAGTCAATGCTCCCTAATAACTTGGAAAATAATTTTTTAGGGGAAATTAAAATGGATTTGCATTAATGTTCCATACCCAAAATGAATCTAATGAACCTCTGGCATCACCGTTGTTGAGTCCTACAAAACCAAAGAAATATGGTCCTTGGCATTCTCCTTCACCGCCACATATCGATTCTAATACATTATTGAAAGCCTCGGTATCAGGATAGGGTTCAGGTCTGAGGACAACCACACCGTCTCCAACTGTATTATTTGGACAAAGAAGTTCACCGCCTTGCGTATGTGGTATTGCGTTGTTTATTCCATATTCAAAGGCAGCAACATTTGCACTTCCTGCTATGGCTAAAACTTCATCTATCAGAGGATTATTTTCATCAACGCAGGAAAAAATTATATCCCTGCAAGAAAAAGGAACTTCATTTAAATCGTAAATATCAATATCAAAAGGCGTGAAAATCCCCTGGACGGGTAATGCCATCCATTCGAATTCAAAGTTAGGTACCGATTCATTACTAACAGCAAAAATACTTATACCTACAACGTCGGACCAGGAGACACCACTGTTTTGATTAAAATTGAATGAATAGAAAAATTCCGGGGGAAATATTATATCATCAAAAACTATATAACCTGACTGTGCATTAGTCCTGTATTCATGGCCATTTTCACCAATTATTCTTAAATTTCCAATAGGCCCGGCTGGCGTACTTCCTCCTGCTCCGACTTCGAATACGAACATAGTAACAGCCACTATCCCATAAGCTCCGTCAGGAAGAGTGACGCCGGAGGGGTTTCCATCATTTGTCTGAATATCCCTCATATTGTAAACGTGAGTATCGTTCACTGTGTAGTTATCAAAAAAGTTGTTTTCATTGCAATTATTACTTACATCAAAAATCTGAATGTGTGCAATTGCCGGAAGACCGGTTTGAAGTGCATCAGGGTTTGTCAGCTGTATAAAAGTTTCCCTTTCTCTTAAATCAAAAAAATAAAAAATTGACGAAAGATCAAATTCTTCATCCAAAGGGGTAGTGTCAGTTTCAGGAACGGTAAAAGAACTACCTCCTCCAAAACCAGCATATAAATCCTTTACGGGTAAAATACAAAGAGATAAAGCTAGAAATAACATTAATATTTTAGATATATTTTTCATGCAGAAATTCCTCCTTTTAAGAACGTAAATAACATACAATTTTTATAGAATAATTTCAATAATTTAAAGTAGATAGAAGCGTTTAATTTAATATAATTAAAAGTCATAGAGTGTAATTCAACTAAACTTATTAATCCATCTGTGATAGGATTAAATTATATACAAGGGTTAGGTGGTCAGATTTATCTTCATCATATAAATCCTCCAAAACCATTTAACCCTACTTTTTCACCAAAATAACTTAAAATTACCCCTTGATTAAACCATACTTTGTTGAAAAGCAGAATGCGGGAGAAGTAACCGAAATAAATATTTACGTGAAGTTTAGTTGCGATATATTTTTAGTACAATAGATCAATATATCATCAGCATGTGCTGCTCTCCGCTGATTTTTGTATTTTAGATACAGTTGCCAGTCTTTCCTTTTAATGTTGTTTTTCCTGAACATTCAGAAATATATATATTGACCGTATATGCAATATTAACAGCTTCTGATAGTGTTTTTTTCATTTCTTCATAATATTTTCTGGTATTTTCTGGCGGTGAATTAGATTCATTCCAAACCACTAGAGACTTACTTAATTCATTATATGCTATTTTATAATCTTTAAGCTTTGATTGTATTAGCATTAAAGACCTTTTTCTTTTATAAGTTAATTGATTTGAATCTAAAGCAGCTTCAACCTGTGGGTTAAGATCATTATATACACCATCTGCTATTACCAAAGCTTTCGAAAGATCAGTTGGTTTTGGAGCACAGGAAATACACAATACTATTGTAAAAATAAAAAGAACTGTAATCAATTGATTTATAAACATAATATTTTCATCAGCTTCTGTATTAGCTTCTTTTATTCATTAGAATTTATATATAAAGATCTTTCAAGCATTAATCAATCTTTATCATAATCATTTTGTTCCATACAACTTATACCTCAGAAAATGTTGTTATAGTCATTGTTTGATTATGTAATTCACAATTACCATCTTCTATTAAAGGTGAAAATTGTCCGTAAGCATAATAACCTGTGATTAAGGTTTCCTTATTAAAAATATCCCTTATAACCTCAATCTCTTCTTCCGTTCTTTGTTTAAGTACCAGCTTTCTACCGACACAGCTAATTAAAATTGCTAATTCAGGGCTTTTGTTACTATTATTTTTTGTACATTTAAGAGCTGCACCTGCTGAACCATCAATTAAATTATTAATATTTGTTTTCATAAGACTTGCATAACAATCCTGAGGTATATCACCAGCAAATACAAGACTTCCATCTCTTTCATTTACGGACAAAATAGTACGAACTAATCCTGGCTGTTTATTTTCCTTAAATATGCAAAGGGGAAACAATAAACCTGAAGAAGGTAAGTCTTTTGCATATTCACCAAGATATTTTTTATATAAATCTAAAGCTGGTTTATCATCTAATTCAAATAAAATGTTGTCTTTAGATTTAGTAATTAATCTTTGAGGACCAAATGTATCCCATCCACCTAAAGAAGCGCATTTTATTTCTAAATTGTCACCATAAAAACATAGACATACAGCAGTATTAGATCCTATAAAATCATCAAAAATAGTTATAGTTTTTTGAAAACGTTCACCGTCGCCTGCAAGACCACCACTAACTGTGACATAATTAGGTATGTTTTGACATAATCCTTTAATTAATTTCGTTCCATTTATTTTTATTCCTTCTGAAAAAATCATTATATGCTTTAGATTTTTCTTATTTATTTTCTTTGCAAGTTCAATCCCTGACTCATAACTACTCTCCATATCTTTAATAGGTACTTGCAAAGATACTACTTTTGATTTATTAAAAATTATATTTGTAACTACCACAGAGTCATCTAATACATTATCGTTATATATTTCTCCTGCTGTTGAGCAGCCAATTATTATACTTTTTGGCCAAAATTCCTTGATATCCTTTAAAAGATTTTGTTTTTCTAATTCTAATCTACCACCAAATACAAATGACAAATCAACATTTTTATTAGTAAAGTTATTTAATTTATCATGCCATCCAATATCTTCTGTCCATATATGTTGTACTGCTTCCATAGTTTTAAATACTCCCTCTTTCAAATCGTTTTTTAACATAAATATATAATGCAATTTTCATACCAAAATGAATCCATATTTTCTATCCTATTGTCCTAATATCTGACAGAACACAACATTTCTTTTCAATAAATACTTATAAATATTTGTAATTCCCACTAAACACTAAAGAAAAAATAATGGCATACATTTTGCACTTTTATAAATAGTAAAAACATATTCAGCGAAAAATGGAAATTTTTATAATTTCTATCAGTAATAGTTTTAATAAGTATTGTCCAATAGGAGTTTAAAAGTTTTGATCAGAACATAACGATGTTTCAACCACACTAGGAGAAGGATATTTAATAAAATGAGATCATTTTTAATACTTATTGGCTTGATCCTGATTGTCTTGCTTGCCTCAACCAACTTAACTACTGCTGGTAAAGACAAAAAAGATGAAAAAAGATCTGGAAAGAATGTGGTTCTTCCCAGGGATCAAGTCGTTAATTCAGACTATTTCACTGCAGGGAAGTCGGTGACCATTTCTGGATCTGTAAAAGGGGATGCTTACATAACTGCAGGAACCATTGACTTTGAAGGAACAGTAAACGGTGATCTCATAGCCGCAGGGGGTGTGGTTAATATTAGGGGTACAGTTTTAGATGATATGAGATTGGCTGGTGGTCAGATCATCATATCAGGTGACATTAGAGGAAATGTAACCATTGCAGGGGGTTCGGTAACCGTAACGGATTCAGCAAAAATTGAAGGAAGTCTCATAACTGCTGCTGGAAATATAAATATTTTTGGCCCGATTGGTAAGAATGCCGTTATAGGTGCAGGTAATCTTACAATTGGGAATAGAATTGGCGGAAATGTTAATGCTGGTGTTCGTCAAATAAAATTAACTTCAAATGCTTTTATTGCAGGGGATTTAGAATATTTTAGTAATTCAAAAGTTCAAATACAAGAAGGTGCCAAGGTCACGGGCAATGTTAACCAAAAAACACCTACACAAATTAGTACCGCTCAAAAATTTGGGTTTGGCTTTTTTATTGGATTGATCTTAGAGATTATCTCAGCTCTGATAGTTGGGCTTCTACTATTAAAATTTTATCCTAATCTTCTTGATACAACTGTAGATATTATTCAAAGTAAAACTCTCAACTGCCTGGGAATTGGATTTTTGGGAGTAATTGTAATTCCAATCATATGTATAATTTTATTTTTTACAATTATCGGAATTCCTCTTGCGGTAATAATATTACTTTCATATTTTATTTATCTCTACCTGACTAAAATTTTTGTTTCCCTTTTTATAGGTCGTAAGTTATTGAAACTATTCGGCTCTTCATTAAAGAGAGGATGGACACTTCTTATAGGACTCATTCTCTTTGTAATATTTTCTACCATACCGTTTATTGGGGGAATTATATATTTATTATTGTTAATGTTGGGTTTTGGTTCACTATTAATATTCTACAAACAGATTTATTCAAAGCTGAGATCAGAAAAGCTAGTTTAAGTATTTATTTTGCTATTTACGAATTTGGCGACCGGTGGACTTGAACAACTAAAATACCTAAAATTACCCCTTGATTAAACCATACTTTGTTGAAAAGCAGAATGCGGGAGAAGTAACCGAAATAAATATTTACGTGAAGTTTAGTAGCGATATATTTTTAGTACAATAGATCTATATATCATTAGGATGTGCTGATCTCCGCTGATTTTTGTAAGTTGTTGGGATTATTGAAATGGGTTTTCTCTTCAATCATTATAAGTCTTACCCAACTTTATGGTAAGAACTATTGAAGATATGTACCATACAGCACATGAGACAGGTAGTATATTTGTTGCAAGCCTTAGATCTTTATAATCCACTTTATAAATATCTTCAGGAAGAATGCCTAAATAGTCATATATTATCTGGCTAATGCTAAACATGGAAAAGACGAAAAATACGAATAGAGGTGTAAATACTGCTATCAGGAAGAAGAAAAAAATATAAAGTTTTAACATCAGCTTTATTTTTTTACCAGTTTTAACATAAATGATAGGTGCCCCGATCAATGTTATCAAAAATACCAGAAAAAGATCTTTAAATGTCAGCGGATGATTGAGATAAAGGGTTTCTAAAATTTCCATAATATAAATAGTTTATCATTTTCTTAAATATCTTAATATCAGAAAGTTAGTTAGATATAAAGATTAACAGTTTATGCTGTTACATTCTCTAAGTTGAAAAACACTTTTATTCTTTGCCTATTTTATTACATAACCCTGAATTAAAAAATTTATTTACATTACCAAAGTCTTTATCTTTTCTCTCATTTTGTTGTCTTATTATCATGTATTATTATTACATGTTTCATAACATAAAGTTTTGGATAATTATGTATTTTATAATTGCCTCAGTAGGTTTTTATAACAATCAGAATTGGTACGGAATTCTAATTTGGGTAATTGGCTTTATTGGGTTGATATGGGTTATTAAAAAAGATTATTTCTCCTAATTATTCAAATTTATATTGTAAATTTAAAAATAGTGGTTGCAATAGCCACATATGTAATTTATATAAACACCCTTGATTAAACCATACTTTATAGAAAATTGATTTGCGTGCAGAATAATCGAAATAGATATTTACACTTAATATAGAAGCGATAGATTTACTGTGCAATTGATCTACACATCATTAGGAAGTTAGGCTCCCCGCTTGGTAATTACAAATGCATCATTTTTAATACTTCAATTAGATTAGAATTGTCGGAAGTGCAATTGCCAACATGTAATATATAATGTCATGAAAAATATGGTTAGTAAGCTTTTAATTTCTGTTGCGTTAATAATTTCAATCATTGTTATAGGTACTGTGGGCTACACGGTCATTGAGGGTTGGAAATTAAGTGATTCACTCTTTATGACAATTATAACAATTACTACAGTAGGTTACCAAGAGGTTCACGACCTTTCCCCAAAGGGTGAAATATTTACAATTTTTCTTTTGATACTCGGAGTAGGTATTATTTTTTACATACTAAGCCTTGAAGCTAAGTTAATTGTTGAAGGACAATTAAAAGGCATATTTGAAAGAAGGAAATTGAAAAAGAAAATCGACGAGTTAAGAAACCATTTTATAATTTGTGGCTATGGCAGAATGGGCAAAACCGTAGCCCGGGAGCTTATCGAAAAGGGTGCCGATCTTGTAGTTATTGAAAATGACCCAAAAGAAATTGACAATGATAATATCCCCATGATTGAAGAAGATGCTACTGCAGATGATTCCTTGATATCCGCAGGAATTGGAAAAGCAAAAGGTGTAGTTTCCCTACTTCCCACGGATGCGGAAAATCTTTATATTGTTCTTAGTGCACGTGAACTTAACCAGGATATCAATATAGTAACAAGAGCAAAAGACGAAGGAGCAGAGAATAAGCTATTACGGGCCGGGGCTAACAAAGTAGTATCTCCATATCATGCAGGTGGTGTAAAGATAGCAAATATGCTTTTGAAACCCTCAGTTGTAGATTTCCTTGAGTTTGCAACAAAATACGAAAATTTTGAACTCCAAATAGAAGAAATAATGGTCGAAGAAAAATCAAAATTTGTTCAAAAAACTCTTGAGGAAAGTGCCATAGGGAAAGATATAGGGGTATTAATTGTTGCAATAAAAAATTCCCTTGGAGCAATGATATTAAATCCCTCTTCTGAAACTGTTATAGAAACAGGGGACACTTTAATTGCAATGGGTGAAAAAAATAAGCTTAAAGTTCTTGAAGAATTAGCTATCGGATCAGATTGACTGTTAATATCAAAATATATAGATCAACTTGAGGTTAGAATAAAAATTCAAAATTTTAATTTCATAGAATCCTCCAAAATCATCTAACCCTTCTTACATTTATTGAATAAAACTTAAAATTATCTCTTGAATTAAACTATCTATAACGTTAGCATATGCTGCTCCCCGCTGATTTTTGTAAGTTGCTGTGATTATGGAATGTTTTGGTTGGAATGTTTGAGCATAAAAAAAGGAAAAATTAGCTGTTTAATACAACTGTCTTATTTTTATAAACAAGTATATTTCTATTCAAATGTGACCAAATTGCCCTTGATAACACTATCTTTTCAAGGTCCTTGCCTTTTCTAATAAGATCTTCAACTGAATCTCTATGGGATACTTTTATTATGTCCTGTTCAATTATAGGGCCAGCATCCAGCTCTGCCGTTACATAGTGGCTAGTGGCTCCAATTATTTTCACACCCCTTTCATATGCAGAATGATAGGGTCTGGCTCCGGCAAAAGCTGGAAGAAATGAATGGTGAATATTAATTATTTTATTTGGAAAATGAGAAACAAAATTATCTGTGAGTATCTGCATATATCTTGCAAGTACTATAAAATCTATATTGTATTCTTTAAGTAATTTGATTTGCTCATTTTCAACTTCCGTCTTTTTTTCTTTTATGTTTTTAAAACAATAATAATCGATATTAAAAGTTTTTGATACATCTTCTAAATCTGGATGGTTACTTATTATGAGGGGGATATGTACGTTCCATTCACCCGACTGTGTACGGGAGAGAATATCATAAAGGCAATGTGACAACTTGGAAACAAATAGGGCCATTTTTGGTGTATAATCTGAAAAATATATCTCCCATTTTATTTCGAATTTATCAGCTATCAGAATGTTAAAAGATTCCCCGATCTTTTCCTTTTTTATTGCGAAATTATCAAGGCTCCACTCCACCCTCATAAAGAACACTTTGTTTTCGAGATCAACGTGTTGTTCAAGATCGATAATGTTGCCTCCATTTTTAAATATAAATTCAGTAACAGAAGCAACTATGCCCTTTTTATCTGAGCAGTGTATAAGTAGAATTGCAGAATTTTTCTTTATTTCCATAATAATAAATTTATACAATATTTTTAATTAAGACTCTAGAATTATACAATATTTATATACTTATTTTGATTTCTTTAATTTATAAACATACATATAAACCTTCTTTTTCATCAAAATAACTTAAAATTACCCCTTAATTAAACCATACTTTGTTGAAAAGCAGAATGCGGGAGAAGTAACCGAAATAAATATTTACGTGAAGTTTAGTAGCGATATATTTTTAGTACAATAGATCTATATATCATTAGGATGTGCTGATCTCCGCTGATTTTTATAACTTGCTGTAATTATTAGAATTTAGAGAATGGAAATAAAAAAGGAGCAATGACCTGTGATCACTGCTTTAATATAAATATTGTCAATTTTATAATAACGAATAAAATCTTGTTTTAGTGATAAAAAACAATTCAATTGATTTAATAATAATTGGTGCAGGTCCTTTTGGGTTATCAGTGGCATCTTTTGCTAAATTTCACCAAATTGATTATCTGGTAATAGGAAAGCCGATGGCTTTCTGGAAAGAAAATATCCCTGACAATATGTACCTTAGATCAGGAACTAGTTGGCATCTAGACCCCTATGATAATTATACAATTGAAGCATTTTTAGAAAACAGAAACGAATTGTCCAAAGAATTAAAGCCACTACCTTTAAATTTATTTCTAGATTATGTTGCCTGGTTCCAGGAACAACAAAATATCAATGTCTTAGATAAGTTAATCGTAAAACTAGACTATTTAGAAGACGAAAAAAAATATTTAATAACATTTAAAGATAACAAAGAAATTAAAGCAAAAAATGTATTGATTGCTATTGGTTTTAAGTTCTTTAAAAAACTGCCTATTTATCTGACAAGAAAATTACCTATTAATAGTTTTACTCATACATGTGATGTTGTTAAATTTGAAAAATTTAAAAATAAATCTGTGTTAATAATTGGAGGGCGCCAAAGTGCTTATGAATGGGCTGCATTAATTGCTGAAGCAGGAGCAAATATTGTTCATATATGTCATAGACATGAAACACCTAAGTTTGTAGAATCAAACTGGTCGTGGATTGATCCAATTATGGATCAAATGGTAGACAATCCCGAGTGGTATAGGACGCTGAATAAGAAAGAACAGGAAGAAATAGAAAGGAAATTCTGGATTGAAGATAGTCAAAAACTTGAGCCTTGGTTATTACCAAGAATAGATAAAAAAAATATTAAAATTTGGCCATTGTCTAATGTAGTAAAGTGTGACGAATCAAATCAAGGGCAATATAAAGTTCAACTCGACAATGGGAGAAGGTTGGAAGTTGATCACATTATACTTGCAACTGGTTACAAGGTGGATATTAATAAAGTACCTTTTCTTAAGTCTGGCAACATTCTTCCAAAATTAAATATTAATAAAGGTTTTCCCGACCTAGATGGATATTTTCAGACCAATTTACCCGGTCTTTACATGACAAGTGTTATTGCAACAAAAAGTTTTGGAAGATTTTTCGCATATATTGCAAGCTGCAGGACTTCATCAAAAGTTGTTGGAAATCACATAATCATTTCAAATCTGTAATATACAATCATATAATTCAGAAAAAGATGCTTACCTATTCTAAACACAACTTGATTGAGCATTTTAGTGAATTTGAGCCACCGGAAATAAATAAAATCATCCCCTGATTAAACCATACTTTGTTGAATAGTAGAATCGGGGAGAAGTAAATGAAATAAATATTTGTCTGAAGTTTAGTAGCGATGCTTTTATAGTGCATTTGATCTATATCTCATTAGGATGTGCTGATCTCCGCTGATTTTTTGTAAGTTGCGGTGATTTTTAGATTGTAAAAGAGGGAATTATATAAATGCCAGTTTGGGTTTAGAAATCTAAAAATATTTTTAAACTTAGTTCAGTATCAATAGTTATCAATTGCTGTAGATAGAAAAAAAGGAGCTGTGATTCAGGTAATTGTTCCTTTTTTCTTAAAAATAGGAATATAATAAGTTATGATTTTAAATATATATAAGCTAAACAATTAAATAATGCCTACTGAATTTAGCCTTGATATTAAACAAAATTATATACATGTAACAATTTCTGGAGTTTTTAGACTTGTTGAATACAAGTCTATTTTCGAAACAACTCTTTCGGAATGTGTAAAGAATAATAAATCTGTTATTTTTTTTGATTTAAGAACTGCCGAAGGTCATATTTCAAATTTTCAACGATATGATCTCGCTGTTTACTTTTGTAATGTAAGCCGGGAGCACCCTATCACATTCACTGTAAAAGTGGCATTTACTGGATTTCCCCCAATTATAGATCCTGATCGTTTTGGTGAAACTGTGGCACGAAATCGAGGTGCTAACGTAAAGGTAACAACAGATATTAATGAGGCATTTAAATGGCTTCAGGTTGATCAAGTTAGTGAGTAAAATTCTAAATAATATTTTTATCTAAATTGTTAGTGCTTAAATACTAAAGTCACTCTTTTTAAAATTTGCGATCAAACTGCTTCCTGGTTCGTTTCTTATATTGAAACCAAAAACCAGGAGGCAGCCTCAGATATATAATATTTATAAATAAATTATATCAGTTAATTATATAAGCTAAATTTTATCTTTACAGGTAGCACTGTTATTGCATTATAATCTGCATTGGAAAAAACATGACAAATATTCTAGTTGTTGAAGACGATAAATTCTTATCAGATACCTACCGAAATATTTTGGAAATGAAAGGCTTCAAGGTTGTATTAAGCTATAACGGTGAAGAAGCGTTAAATCATCTTGATAAACATCAGCCAGATTTAATACTCCTGGATATCAATATGCCGGTTATTGACGGGGTCGAGTTTTTAGAGCGTATTAAAGCAAATAATAAGTTAAAAAGAATCCCGGTGCTATTGATTACCGGAATCATTCAGACGGAAAAAATTGGCAGGTGCCTTGATCTGGGAGCTACAGGCTATATAGAGAAAGCCCATTCTCCAGTTGAAGTACTAAACAAGATAGACACCATACTTGGAGGCGTAACCAGGAAAAGTAAAGAATAAAAAATTGAATTTCTTAACCTCTTACCACTTTTCACCAAAAGGCCTGAGGTCGAGTTCAAAAGTCCAGGCTGATTTGGGCTGCTGAGTGAGAAAATAAACTGATTCAGCAATATCATCCGGCTCCATAAAATAGTCATCCGGTTTGTCCGGCATATGTTCTTTAGTTGTTTCAAGTCCTATAACTCCATCAACAATTACGTAAGACACATGGATATTTTCAGGGCCAAGTATTTTCCCAAGTGACTGCGCAAGGCTCCTCTGGGCTGCTTTTGCTGAAGCAAAGGGAAGCGTGTTTACATTTCCCCTTATTGATGCGGTAGCACCAATTACCACGATATTCCCACTCCCTTTTTCCCTCATCCCGGGGATTAAAGCTTTGGCGGCTGTAAACAACCCTCTTGCGTTTACTTCCCAGGCTGACTGAAAAGATTCCACGGTTGCAGTATCAATACCTGCAAACTGTCCGGCTCCCGCGTTATATATAACTACATCTACAGGCCCGATTTTTTCATAAATTTCAGAAAAAACCCTGTTTGCTTCCTCATTATTTGAGACATCAAACTGAAATGGATACGTGTTACTGATTTCACTTGCTACTTTGTTAAGGAAATCCATGTTTCTCGAACAGATTGCCACATCATAACCCTCATCAGAAAACTTTTTTGCAAAAGAAACACCGTTTCCGGGGCCAACCCCAATTACTGCGCATACCGGTTTACTCATTTTATTTTCTCCCTGAATTTTTATAATGATTTTTAATCAATAATTTACTACAATTAACTATATGGTAACGCCAATTTTCCTACTTGCTATATTAGTTGTTCCTTTTTGGCTTGCGACTCTGATTTTCAGAGATTCATATAAAAGCAGGTTTTACGGTGTAGTTGGATTATCACTTCTTTTTATATTTGCCGGGACTGCCCATTTTATTAAAACAGACCTGATTATCAGGCTTTTACCCCAGTGGGTGCCATTTCCCGTACTTATAATTTATATCACCGGGTTATTTGAATTAATTGTGGCTGCCGGCCTTCTAAACCCGGGGACAAGAAGGGATTTTGGGTGGATAGCGATTATACTTTTTATCCTGTTTCTTCCGGCAAACATATACGGAGCATACAGCAGGGTAGAGCTTGGCGGGCATGAATGGGGCCTTACTTATCTTGCGTTAAGAATACCTATACAGCTATTTTTTATATTCTGGACTTACTGGTTTTGTATCAGAATAAAAAGATAAGATTAATTGTGTTTTCATTAAAGAAATACAGGAGATGTAGATGGAAGTATTTGAGTGTGTTTCAACATTAAGTTCAATAAGGGTTTATGAGGACCGGGAAGCAGATATGGAAACCATCCAAAGGGTAATTGAAGCAGGCAGGCTTGCTCCAAGTGCACACAACGACCAGCCGTGGCAGTTTATTATAATAAATGAACGGGACAGGCTTCAGCAAATGGCAAAATACTGCATTAGCGGCAGTTTTATCTCGAAAGTGAGTTTTGCAGTTGTTGTACTTACGGACCCAAGATCAAAATGGCGGGAGATAGACACCACGCGTGCAGTTCAGAATATGGTACTTACAGCATGGAGCATGAAACTGGGATCATGCTGGATAGGCAGGCTAAATGAAGAAGAAATAAAAAAGTATCTGAATATTCCCGCAAAATGGGACATTCTTACTGTCCTTCCGTTTGGATATTTTAATGAAAATATTGTTTCACATACAAAATTACGGAAAAGTCCCGAAGAGGTCTTCCATTTAAATCAATATGGTACTAAAATTAATAAATAAAAATGAGCAAAGGGGAATTGGATGTATAAACTGTTATGTTTCGGGTTTTTAGTATTACTGTTAATCTCCTGCGGGAAAAACAAGGAAGACCCGGTTGCTTTTGGCGATATTCGGGGCGTAACATGGCAGCTTTCGGATTTGGGGAATAACTCGTTAAGTAACGGTATTCTTACAACTCTTATATTTGAAGATGAAAATAAGATATCCGGAAACGCCGGATGTAATAACTATTTCGGCACCTATAACCTGTATACCAACGGTTTTGAAATTTCAAATATTGGTACTACAAAAAAGATGTGCTCAGATGAGATAATGGAACAGGAAATGACTTATCTGACTGTACTTGGTAATGCCACGTCAATAAAATTCAGCGACTACAAGCTTGAAATTGACTCTTCTGCAGAAATTTCTTCAATAAAATTTATCCAGGAAAATAAAAAATAATCGGGGGTATAATATGAAAATTTCAATTATATGTTTATTTCTTCTAATTTCTTTCGTTTCCTGTGATTCATTCACGGGGAAAAATGCTACTGAAGAGGATTTGATGGGAAGTACCTGGGTTTTAACAAACATCGGTTCCCTATCAGCGCAAAAGGGTGTTGAAGTTACACTTGTATTCGACAGTGAAGACAGCCTTTCGGGATATACCGGCTGTAACAGTTATGAATCCAATTACAGCCTGAGCGGAGAGAGTTTCAGTGTCTCCGGTATTATCTCGTCAGATGATTCCTGTGCCGAGAGCGTAATGGACCAGGAATCAAATTTTATTATTACTCTTGAGGGTTCGGAATCTATCCAGATGTTTGGTGACAACCTGGTTATCAAATCAAGCGATGCTGTTTTAAACAAGCTGAAATTCGCCAAGCAGTAGGCATGATACTGAGCGCTAAGTTCCCTGCACTTGAAACTGAAAGATTAATACTTCGTCAGTTCCGGCTAGCTGATAAAGAAAGATTAATCGAAATTGCCAATTCAAGGGAAATTGCCGAGGGGACCTTTATACCCTTTCCATATAATGACGATTTTGCTGTGGATTTTATTGAAAGCCAGTTCAGGGACTATAAGAACGGCAGCCTGGTGAACTATGCCGTTGTGTTAAAAGACCCCGATTTACTTATTGGCTCAATGGGTTTATGCATTGATAATAAGCTCAATGAAGGTGAGATAGGCTTTTGGATTGGTGTTGACTACTGGGGTAACGGCTACTGTACCGAGGCCGCAAGATCGGTGATTAGCTACGGTTTTAAAAAACGCAAGCTTGATAAGATCTTTGCCTTTCATTTCATGGACAATACTGCCTCGGGAAAAGTCCTGAAGAATATAGGTATGCAGCCTGAGGGAGAAATCAATAAAGAGTACTGGCATATGGGTAAGCAAAAAGATACCGTTCATTACGGAATCCTGAAAACAGATTATGATAAACTATAGTTTATGGCAAACCATATAAAATTACCTTCAAGAATCGAAGCTGCCGGGAATAAACCCAAAATTATAGAAGAATTTATTGGCAGGGTTAACTCAAAGACTGCCGATTTAAGTATTGCCAGGATGCAAAGCCCGGAAGGCTGGGAAGAGCCGGGCCAGACACCGGAATTTGATGAGTACACGGTTGTCCTGATGGGTTTATTAAAAGTTGAAACCAGAGACAGTTCTTACAATGTAAGACCAGTGGAAGCAATAATAGTCAACTCCGGTGAATGGGTGCGTTACAGTTCCCCTGAACCCGGTGGTGCGGAATATATTGCGGTATGTCTGCCCGCATTTTCCCCGGGTACGGTAAACAGGGATGAGTAAATTAACAGAGGAAATTATTCGATCGAGGGCAAAGTGGAAATACCGAGGACAGGTCCGTCCCGATTTTGCCGATGTGCCGGGGCCGGGCCGGGAATCTGTATGGGACTATCCAAGGCCCCCGAAAATTGACCCTGACACCAGAGAAGTAGTTGTTAGATTTAATGGGGCCTTAATTGCAGAATCAAATAGTTCCCTGAGGATCCTTGAAACCTCTAGCCCGCCGGTGTTTTATATACCGGAAAATAATATTGATAAAGCTAAGCTCGAAAAAGCGGAAGGCAGTTCGCTTTGTGAATGGAAAGGTGCGGCGAGTTACTGGAATGTTGTGGTCGAAGGACAAAAGATTGTTCATGCAGGATGGACCTATCCGGACCCGTTTCCCGGTTACGAAAAAATACGAAACTATGTGGCCTTTTATCCAGCCAGGCTCGAATGCTTTGTACAGGGAGAAAGGGTATTGCCGCAGCCCGGAAAATTTTACGGAGGCTGGGTCACATCTGAAATTACCGGGCCGTTTAAGGGTGAAAAAGGAACAGAGTGGTGGTAAAAATTGAAATTTTTAGATGAAGTTGAATTCAGGCCGGCCAAGAAAATAGAGTGCAGGAAGATTGCAGAGCTATTCAGTATGGCTTCCGACGGCGTATCTGATTATATATGGTCTAATTACGCCGAGCAGGGCGAAGATATACTTGATGTGGGCCAAAAGAGGTATGAAAATGCCGATTCTGTATTTAGTTATAAGAACTGTACAATTGCGGAATATTACAACGAAGTCATTGGTATGATGACGGCTTTTACGATGAACGTGGATAAAAACAGGGATTTCACAGATTCAGACCCCGTACTTCTTCCTTATGAAAAACTTGAAGAGGACAGCTCTTTTTATATTTGCGGCGTTGCAGTTTATGAACAGTTCAGAGGTAAGGGGATAGGGACCGCGTTCATGGATATTGCTGAGATAAAAGCCCGGGAACACGGACTTTCCAAACTCAGCCTTATAGTTTTTGAACAAAATACCGGTGCAAAGAAACTGTACGATAAACTGGGATATTTCGAAGTATTAAGAGAAGCTGTAGTTCCCCATCCAATGATCCGCTATACAGGAGATGCTCTCCTGATGGTTAAGAACATATAAGATGAAAATTATCGAAGGCGATTTAATTGAGCTTGCCCTTAAAGGAGAATTTGATCTTATAGTGCACGGCTGCAACTGTTTTTGTACTATGGGCGCGGGAATTGCCAAAACAATAAAAGAAGTCTTTCCTGAAGCGTATGATGCGGATTTAAGTACCGAGCTGGGGGCAGAAGATAAAATTGGAAATATTTCCAAGGCTGAAGTCCAAAGGGAAGAGCAAATTATCGTGGTCGTGAACGGCTACACTCAGTATTCTCCGACAGGGGACGGTGTATTGGTGGATTATGAAGCTGTGAGTTCTGTTTTCAGTATAATTAAAAAACAGTTCCCCGGACTGAGGATCGGGTATCCGATGATTGGTGCAGGGCTTGCACGGGGAGACTGGAATATTATATCGGGTTTGATCCTTGAACAACTTGAGGGTGAAGACCATACACTTGTTAAGTTTAAAGAAAAGGACCGTTAATCTTTATAAAATTAACGGCCCTTCAGGATTAAAACTTAATTAATCCGAATCAATTTCGTATTAATACTTAGGTGCTTCGTCACCAGCTGCTTCATCAGGTTTAAGCGTTTCGTCCGCTTCTTCCTCCTGATCTCCAGCAGCATCTTCACCTGCCGGTTCTTCGGCAGCTGCATCTTCATGTTGATCAGCAACTGCACTTAATGGGTTTGAAACAACCATAAAAGTTGCAAAGAGTAATGCAAACAGTGTTAAAAAAATTCTCGAAAACATAGTATGACCTCCGTAAATATTAAGATGTCGTTAAGACTAGCTTAAGAAAATTGCCATCGCCACAACTTTTTTCTATTATAAAAAGTTTAGATATTTTTGGTTATGAATTTCAAATGAAGAAATATTTTGTTGAATTACTAGGGACTTTTTTCCTCGTTTTTACAATAGGGATGGTCGTTGTCGAACCTGTTTTAGGGTACATGGGCCCATTGGTAATCGGTGCAGTACTTATAGGGCTGGTTTATGCGGGTGCCGGAATATCGGGTGCACATTACAACCCTGCTGTTACAGTAACCTTCTGGCTCAGGGGGGTATTCAGCAAATCTGAAATACTGCCCTATGTTTTTTCCCAGGTCGTTGCAGCAATTGCAGCCGGGTCCTTGGTATTATATCTAAAGGGCGGACCAATAGTAGACACGATGGATTTAAATGTTGTCCCGACTTTCCTTGTGGAATATATTTTCACTTTTCTTCTCTGTTTTGTGATTATAATTGTTGCTACCTCTCCTAAAACGGAAGGAAACCGGTATTACGGATTTGCTATTGGTATGGTCGTGATTACAGGTGCATATATTGCCGGGGGTATTTCGGGCGGGGCATTTAACCCGTCGGTAGCGGTAGGATTCATCACAATGGGTACTGCTAACCTCCACCATATCTGGATCTTTATCTTGGCCAATTTTCTCGGCGGCATAACTGCCCCGGTACTCTATAAATATTTAAGTTCGGAAAATATCTAGGCTAAAATATTCACAAGTAGTATTAAATTTTCTGTATTGAGTATTTGTGTATTTTATTGATTCAGGCAGATTGCTGAAAAAATATATTAAAGAATTATGAAAAAGGCTGAAATTATCGTTTGCACTGAGGAAGGTTACCTTGAGTCATTATCTAAATGCCTTGTTACTTCAATCAGGGAATTCGGGGGTAAGTACAAAGATATTCCAATTATAAGTTATAAGCCAAGGAAGGATTTTAAAATATCTGGTGATACGAAAAAGTTCTTCGAGCAAAATAATGTTGAGCTTGTTGATCTAGAATTAAATAAAGAGTTCTGCAATTACCCTCTTGCCAATAAACCCATAGTGTGTGCCCACCACGAATCCGGTACCTCTGCAGATATTCTGATATTCCTGGACAGTGATGTATTTTTTATTAATGAACCATGTGAATTTTTTGAATTTGAAGATGCTGATGTAATTCTCAGGCCTTCAGATTACTGGAATATTGGAACAAATAACAAGGGAGATAAAAACAATTCTTACTGGAGCAGCCTTTATGAGTTGCTGGATGTAAAAGTCCAGAGATACACAACTTCTACCGTAACAAACCATACAATCCTTGAATATTATAACGGCGGACATATTGTTACATTATCAAAAAACCTATTGTTTCAGCAATGGTATAAAAATTTTACCAGGGTAATGGAAAAATGCTTAAAACCAAGGGACCCGTTTTTCATTGAGCAGTCTGTATTCTCAGCAACTGTTTCGCAGATGGGGTTAAAGGTTAAGCATTTTGGAAGGGGATATAACTATCCGCTGTCCCATGTTACCGAAATTGTAAATCCGGATTATCACGTTAACGATGTTGACCAGCTTGTTAGTTTACATTATCACTCACTCTTTAATACACCGGTTCCATATAACTCTATTACAAATAAAATTTTTCAATCTGAGAAAGGGAAAAGAATCAATGAAATATTGATAAAATATGGGGTTAAAAAAGAGTTTTCCAGGTTTTCGACACTAAAATTCCTTTTTTTAGAGAAACTTAAAAGTAAACTAAAACTATTTAAAAAGAAATTGTTAAAATGATAAACAAAAAAAACCTGGGTGATACTGAACTAAAGGTTCCGGAAATTGGACTTGGTACATGGAACTATAGCGGGGGTGTAGAGCCGTTAAAAGCCGGCATTAAGCTGGGAGCAACACTGATAGACACTGCCGAAGGTTATTACAACGAAGAAGTCGTTGGTGAGGCGGTAAAGGGTATCAGGGACGAGGTTATTATTGCCACGAAAGTTTCAGGCAGGCACCTTGGCTATGAAGATGTCCTCTGGGCATGCGAAAACAGCCTTAAAAAACTTTGTACGGATTATATAGACCTTTACCAGGTGCACTGGCCCAATAATGCCTTCCCTATACAGGAAACCATGGAAGCAATGGAAAAGCTTGTAGACGAAGGTGTTGTATTGCATGTAGGAGTCAGTAATTTTTCCGTCAGGCAGTTCAAAGAAGCGCAGCATTACTTTCCAAACTATAAAATCCAGTCCAACCAGGTCAGATACAACCTGAATGACCGGGAAATAGAAGATGAACTTCTACCCTACTGTATGGAAAATAAGATCACCGTCCTTGCCTACACCCCGCTTGACAGCGGTCAGCTTTGTATAAGCGATAAAATTAATTCAGAGAAATACCGGGTATTAAACAGCATTGCCGATATAAACAAAAAGACCCCGGGGCAGGTCGCGTTGAACTGGTGCGTTAAACATGAAAATGTGATCGCGATCCCAAAGTCGAACTCGGTAGAAAGGACTGTTGAGAACTGCGGGAGTTCGGGCTGGTATATCTCTGAAGATGAGATGTCAGAACTAAACAGGGCTTTCAAATAATATGCTTAACTATTAATCATATGTGCTTAAATATTAAGCACAAAAAACCCATTAGGAACTGTATTATATGTTTTTCCTTTTTTCCGGCTATTGTCTCCTAACCTACTAATATTATTGAAGTTATTAGTAGGTTAGGATATGTTCGCAACAAGTATATTCTTGCTAAAAAGCTATATGGCAAATTTCTTGCCATATAGCTAACTATTAACAATTTAATAGAGTTGTTGATAAATCTTAGGAGGCAGGAGAGATTAAATGTTACACACGCGCTTAGAATCGGGCTTATCAAAGCTTGGGCTTACATTTTTATTTCTTTTATTTTCTTCACAATTCGCATTTGCAGACGAACTAAATACCGGCGATACAGCCTGGATATTAATATCCACCGCGCTGGTCCTTTTTATGATGATTCCGGGCCTGGCAATGTTTTACGGCGGTCTTGTGGGAAAGAAAAATGTACTTTCGGTATTTATGCACTGCTTTGGAATTACCGCAGCTGTGACAGTAATATGGGTAATATTCGGATACAGTATGGCCTTCGACAGTACGGGAATGTCATCCAATGGACTTAATATTCATTCATTTGTCGGCGGACTAAATAAAGTGTTCCTGAAGGGGGTTGGGCCCGAGACAATGTCAGGTTCTATACCGGAAGTGCTGTTTTTTGTGTTTCAACTTACTTTTGCAATAATAACTCCCGGACTGATTGTGGGTGCTTTTGCCGAAAGGATGAAGTTTTCGGCAGTCCTTGTATTTACAGCTTTATGGATAGTTTTTGTTTACTTCCCGATTGCACATATGGTGTGGGGAGGTGAAGGATCATATTTTGGCGATATGGGTGTGTTTGATTTTGCCGGCGGGATTGTTGTACATATCACTGCGGGTGTAGCCGCACTTGTTATAGCAATTATGATTGGCGCACGGCGGGGATACCCCACACATATAACCCTCCCTCATAATATGACAATGACACTAACAGGGACGGCAATGCTCTGGGTAGGCTGGTTCGGGTTTAACGGAGGGAGCGCACTTGCTGCTAACGGTCAGGCCGCAATGGCGGTAGTGGTTACGCAGATCTCACCATGTATCGCAGCTCTTACCTGGATAATAATCGAGTGGATTAAAAACGGTAAACCAAGTGCCCTTGGATTTGCAACGGGCGCGATAGCGGGGCTTGCTGCTATTACTCCGGCATCCGGAACTGTAGGGCCGCTTGGGGCAATGGTAATAGGCTGCGCTTCATCAATAGTAGCCTATATTTTTGCAACTATTATTAAATTTAAATTTAAATATGATGATGCCCTTGATGTTGTAGGTGTGCACGGTGTAGGGGGATTTATCGGGATTGTGCTTGTGGCAATATTTGCCTCAGCAGAGTTTGGCGGTTCTGAGGCCGGGCTTAATATTCCAAATCAGCTTGGTGTCCAGCTTTATGCCGCGTTATTTACAATTGTTTACACGGCTATCATTACATTTGTAATTGTTAAAATTGTCCAGGTTACAGTCGGCTTAAGAGTTACCGAGGAACAGGAACTCCAGGGTGTGGACGTTACGGACCATGGTGAGGCCGGTTACGACTTATAATCAGAAAATTAAAATTCACTTTAAAAGCCCGCATTTTGCGGGCTTTTTTTATTCTTTATGTTTCTATAATTTAAGTTAGTATTTAGAGCTTAAATTATGAATCGTGATAAGAATAAAACCTGTCAATGCGGTTATAAATTGGGTGATCCGTGGATTGTCCCAAACTCAAAATACACCTTTTTTGGGTGGTTGATGGTTAGTATTGGTATAAGCCACCCGCCGATAATGGTTAACTTTCAGTGTGAACAGTGCGGGGAGACCGTTTACAGAATTACAGATAAAAAAGAGTTAAAATCCCATGCTTATCATTAAGCCCGGATGCTACATTTTGTAGTTGCCGAAATCGTCATCCGACATCTGGGAAAGAAGGTCTTTTAGTTTCTCGTCGTTTTCTTCAATCTCAATTTTCTGCGCATTTTCAATAACTTTTTCATTTACAAAAATCGGTGCGCCTGTCCTAATTGCAATTGCTATCGCGTCACTTGGGCGGGCATCAAATATATGCTCCTTTCCGTTATTTTTAAGATAAATATTTGCGTAAAAAGTATTGTCTTTGAGATCTGTAACTTCAATTTTGGAAAGTGTGAAATCTATCTGATCAAATATGTTTTTAATAAGGTCGTGGGTTATGGGCCTTACGCGGGGGGTTTTTTCCAGTTCCATTGCAATTGAACTAGCTTCCATAAAACCGACCCAGATGGGTAGTACGTTGACACCATCATCACTTTTTAATATTACAATCGGGCTGTTTGTAAAGGGGTCTATTGCTATACCCGTAACTTTCATTTCCTGATACATAATAACCTCACCTTGTTTACTAGTTTGGTATTACACCCCGTAAAGAGTTAGGCAGACCTTCTTCTACTCTGACATTTACCATTTTACCAACTAAATTGCCACCACCCTCAAAATTCAGTATACGGTTATGTGTTGTAAAAAAAAATAAAAAATTGTTGTCATGCTTGCTGAAACCTTCAACAAGTACCTCTTCTGTCTTTCCTATTCTTTCCAGGTTTTTCTTCAATGTATAGTATTTTTGCTTCTCCTGGAAGATGCTTAACCTCTCACCGGATATTTTATCATCAATCGAACCTGTTTTCGCTAATTTTTCTCCGACTGTACCCGGCCTTGGCGAATATTTGAATGAGAATGAGCTGTCAAACTCTACTTCTTCAAGCAGGCTGACTGACTGTTCAAAGTCGGAATCAGTCTCACCCGGGAATCCAATGATCATATCCGTGGATATAGCAATATCGGGTATTGCGTCCCTGAGGCGGTTTACACTGTCGAGGTACCATTCCCTGGAATAAGTCCTGTTCATGAGCTTCAATACATTATCAGATCCGGACTGCACCGGGAGATGTATATGACTGCAGACTTCTTTTACTTCCTTCATGGCATCAACCATGCGTTTTGTTATGTCCCTGGGGTAAGAAGTCGTAAACCTGAGCCTTTCGAGCCCTTCAAGTTCTCCTATAATTCTGAGTAAATCTCCAAACCTGTATTTTTCATGTTTCCATGAATTTACCGTCTGGCCGATCAGGGTAATCTCCCTGACACCTTTGGACAGGAGATAAACAGTCTCTTTGACAATATCTTCCATAGGCCTGTTTACTTCCCCGCCGCGGACGGTGGGTACGATGCAGTATGCACATTGTTTGTTACATCCCTGCTGGATCGAGACAAATGCGCTTACCCTGCCTTCTTCGTGGTATGGGTTTACTTCAAAAACTTCTTCAATATCAAACGATATATCAATTTTCCTGGTATTGCTGGTTTCAATTTCGGATATTATCTGGGGTAGGTTAGGTATTGCACGCGGGCCGAGGACAAAATCGAGATAGGGCATCTGCTTCAGCAGTTTGTTCCCGTAAAGCTGTGCCACGCAGCCTGCCATTCCTATAATCAGCCCAGGGTTAGATGATTTTAAATGTTTGTACCTGCCAAGACTGCTGAGTGCTTTCTGGTCTGCTTTTTCACGTATCGCACACGTGTTTACTATTATGTAATCAGCATCCTTCGGGTTGCGTGTCAGTTCGACATCGAGAGCGTTATGAATCCTGTCAGAATCATATTCATTCATCTGGCAGCCGTAAGTTTCTAAATATAAATACTTTTTTTTCATCGGAGACTCTAAATTTAACGCTATTAACATATCTAGTCAAGAATCAAAATAGTTAAAACACCGGGTTGAATTATATATATTTAAACAATTTTTTTGATAAAATGTTGAAAAATATTTAATTATTTTCGATTATTAAAGAAAAATTGTGACCCCGGGACATATTTCTGTCACTAAAGTATAAAAATATAGGTAATTGACATCAATTATGCAGATTAATTTGGTTGACTAATATTATTATTGCTTTAATATTTTTACAGAATGTTTAGTTCAGGAGGTGGGTCTTAAAATGAAGTATTTATTAGGCGCAATATTAGGAATATTGCTTTTTTCATCGGTTTCATTTGCACAGGGTGTAACCGATTATCACTACAACCCGGGAGATGCTTTACATCCCTTTAAGCTGACATCACTTGTAATCAGGCCGCCGATAGCGCTGTTAAACGTTTTTGTTAAGGGTGGATACTGGTTTCTTGATTCAGAACCATACAGGGGAGCTTTTAACATAGAATATCCTCCAACTTCCATAAGAATTGACGACGACTATTAAATTTACAAAATCAAATTTAAAGTTTCAAAAAGGCCGGGTTTTTCCCGGCCTTTTTTATTTCCTAAAAAAATCTGAAATATTTTCTCAATTATTTAAAATATATTTGAATGATTGAATCCAAAAAATCACTTTTAAACAACATTCCCAAAAAGACCGGTATTTATATTATGAGAAATGCCAATGGGAAACCTGTGTATATCGGGAAGGCAAAGGACCTGAAGAGCAGGGTCAGTTCCTATTTTAATCAAAGCGGTGACAACAGGCCCCAGATAAATTATCTCGTAAGGGAGATTGACTCAATTGACTACATAGTTACCAAGGGCGAAAGGGAAGCTTTAATTCTTGAGAATTCATTAATAAAATCACATAAACCAAAATACAATATCAGGCTTAAGGACGATAAGAGTTATTCCTTTCTTACTATTACAGGTAAGGACAGGTTTCCAAAGCTCCTGAGAAGCAGGAGGGTAAGGGAAGACGGCTCTCAATATTACGGCCCGTTTGCTTCGGCCGGGGCGCTTAAGCAGACCAAGCATCTTGTTCACAAGCTTTTTCAGCTAAGAGACTGTACGGATGAGAAATTTAAACGCCACTGGCAAAGGCCGTGCCTGAACTACAACCTCAAACTCTGCCTCGGGCCGTGTGCTGATAAAGTAAGCCAGGAAAAATACAGTGATACAGTTTCCCAGGCTAAATCTTTTCTGAGCGGTGATAAAAAACAGCTGATAACCATGCTTAAAAAAGATATGTACAGGGCCGCAGAGGAAACTAATTTTGAAGAGGCCGCCTACCTGCGGGACCAGGTAAAGCTCCTGACAAACGACCTTGAAGTACAGAAGGTTCTGTCTTCCAATTTTGATGACAAGGATATTGTGGGTGTATACGAAAGCGGGGGAAGTATTGAGATCATTGTGCTATTTTCGAGGTTCGGGTCCATAATTGATAAATCAGAATTTTCTTTAAACAGTCTTTATACAGATAAAAATGAGACCATGCAGCAGTTTATCGGCAGGTTTTACCAAGACGGCAGATATATTCCCAAAGAAATTATTATCGGTACAAGAATATCTGATAAGAAACTTTACGAGGACTGGCTCTCGGATAAAAAAGGGAAAAGAGTGGCAATAACAAGGCCCGCTAGGGGGTCCAAACTCAAGCTTTTAAACCTTGCCGAAAAAAATGCCGAGGAAAGCTTTAATAAAAAGGTGCTTACAAATAAAAGCAATACCAAGCTCCTTGAAAGTTTAAAGAAATCCTTAGCATTAAGTTTTCTCCCAGAGACGATTGAATGTTTTGATAACTCGAACATACAGGGCACCAATCCCGTTGCATCCATGGTCAGGTTCAAAGATGCAATGCCCGAAAGGGACAGGTACCGTCGCTATACAATTAAGACAGTTTCAGGCCCCGACGACTACGCCAGTATGCACGAGGTACTGGGGAGGAGATTTAAGCGCGCCGGGGAAGAAGGCTGGGAACTTCCTGATTTAATCTTAATAGACGGTGGGAGGGGACAGCTAAGTATTGTCTCAAAGGTCATTGGAAAGCTTGGTTATGCCGGTAAACTCGATCTTATATCGATTGCTAAGGGCAGGAAAGAAGGTGAACTTGATAAAATCTATGTGGACGGCGTTAAAACCCCTTATATACTCGATGATAACAAGCAGGGTCTTTATCTCCTGATGAGGGTAAGGGATGAAGCCCACAGGTTTGCAATCGAGTATCACAAGAAGAAAAGAGGGCAGGAGTTTGTATCATCCGGGCTTGATAACGTCCCTGGTATCGGCAGAAGGAGAAGGATTACACTCTTAAACCATTTTGGAAGCCTTGGGAAAATCCAGGCTGCAACAGAAGAAGAAATTGCAAAACTTCCCGGAATGAATAAAAAAGTTGCGGAAAAGCTGAAAGAGCACTTTAATTAATCTTTGATAAAATATTCTAATACGGCTTTGCCGGCATGAAGTTTATTTTCTGCCTGTTCAAATACTACCGAGTTGGGGCTGCTTAATACCTCATGAGTGATCTCTTCGTCCCTGTGTGCCGGAAGGCAGTGCATGATTATGACATTCTCCTTTGCAATTTCCATAATGCTGCTGTTAATCTGGTAAGGCCTGAAAACATTTTCCTTATTTTCACTGTCATTTTCCTGCCCCATGCTCACCCATACATCGGTGTAGATCACATCCGCTTCTTTTACGGCTGAAGAAGGGTCGTGGTTAATCTCAATTTTGTTTTTCCCCATATTCCTTGATTTTGAAAGTATCTCTTTATCAGGCTCAAACCCTCTGGGGCAGCAGACCGTGATGTTGTATCCCAATATTGCTGACGCAGCAATAAATGAGTTGGTGATATTGTTCCCGTCTCCGATATAAGTGAGGTTAAAACTGCTTATATCAATACCCTGTTCCATTATCGTAAACAGATCTGCAATTATCTGGGTGGGGTGCCCGAGGTCAGTCAGCGCATTTATTACCGGTACAGAGGAATGCTCTGCAAATTCATTTATCCGGTCCTGTCCGTATGTCCTTATTATTACAGCATCAAGGTAAGAAGAAAGCACCCTTGCGGTATCAGGGATAGTCTCACCCCTTCCAAGCTGCATATCGTTTGGATTCATAAATATTGGGCTTGCGCCAAGGTCATTAATAGCTACCTGGAAAGAGATCCTTGTCCTGGTAGAGAGTTTTTCAAAAACCATCCCGATAGTTTTACCCTGAAGAGACAGGTGCGGGACGCGTTCTTTTTTTTCCTTCTTTAACTGTTCTGCCCTTTTGACAAGATGTTCTATTTCTGTTTTTTTGAGGTCAAATATACTTAAAAAGTGCCTAGGCATTTGAGTGCACCTCCTTAAGAGACCTGTTAATTATCTCAAGTGCATAGTCAATTTCATTTTTGTTCGTATTTAACTGAGGAAGAATCCTCATTACATTGCCCGCCGTATGAATTGTCAGGAGGCCTTCAGAGACTGTTTTGTCTATTACCTGTTTAGCCTGCTCTGGAGTGTTAAATTCAACGCCGATAATAAGCCCCTTCCCCCTGACCTGTTTTATTAACCCTTTATATTCAGAGTGGAGCTGGTTTAACTTCTCCATAAAATAGTTTCCCAGTTCGGCTACGGAACTTAGTAAATCATTATTATTGATTGTCTTCAGGACTTCATAAGCGCAGCTTACGGCAAGCGGGTTGCCGCCGAATGTGGTTCCGTGGCTTCCGGGTGTGATAAATCCAGCTACTTTTTCGTTAAGCAGTACAGCGCCGCAGGGTACACCGCCTCCCAGTCCCTTGGCAAGAGTAATTAAATCTGGTTCAATTTCTTCATGCTGGTAAGCAAACAGGGTGCCGGTCCTTCCCATCCCTACCTGAATTTCATCAAGTATAAGAAGTACATTGTTCTCATTACAAACTGCCCTCAGGTCCTTAAGGTAACCCTTCCCGGGGACAATAACACCGTTTTCCCCCTGTATAGGCTCGACTATTACCGCACAAACATCATTTGATTTTATATATTGAGCTACAGGTTCAGTGTCTCCGTAGGGCACAAAATCGAACCCTTCAAGCATGGGCTTAAAACCTTCATGATACTTAACAGAACCTGTTGCACTAAGTGCGCCGAACGTACGCCCGTGGAAGGATCCAACTGTTGAAAGTATTTTATACTTATTGCCGTTTTCACTTCCCCACTTTCTTGCAAATTTAATCGCACCTTCAACGGCTTCCGTGCCCGTGCTGCAGAAAAAGACTTTATCGGCAAAGGAGTTTTCAACGAGCATTTTTGCAAGCATTGCCTGCTTTTCAAGGTAAAAGAGGTTCGACGAGTGAAGTATCTCTTCAGCCTGGTTTTTTATGACCTTTGTTAGTGCCGGGTTGCTGTGACCCAGGTTCGTAACTGCAATTCCCGAAGTATAATCCAGGTATTTATTGCCGTCATTGTCCCAGACCCACGAACCATCACCTTTTTTTATTGTTAGCGGTATCCTGCCGTAAGTACCCAGTATATAGGTATCTACATCGGAGATTATTTCTTCTGTTTTCAAATCATTATCTCCGTTCCGATCCCGGAATCAGTAAAAATTTCAAGGATTACAGCGCGTTCAACAGTCCCGTCAATAATATGTACCTTGTCTACACCTTCATGAAGTGCCTCAAGTGCACACATAACCTTCGGTATCATTCCCTGTGAAATAGTTTCCTTTTTTATCAGTTTTTTTACCGTTGATTCGGTGACAGACGAGATCAGCTTTTTCTTGTCATCTAGGATGCCCGGGACATTTGTCAGAAGTATAAGCTTTGCTGCATCCAATGCGCCGGCAATTTTACTTGCAACATGGTCAGCATTAATATTGAAGGTGTTACCTTTACCGTCTATACCAATCGGAGCAATAACAGGTATGTAACCTGAATTCTCTAGTGTGCGTATTAATTCCGGATTAATTGTTTCAACTTCTCCCACCATACCAAGATCAGCATTACGGGGTATTTTTATCCCGTTTTCTTTTGCGAGTTTTTTTAAATTAATCTTTTTTGCCCTGATGATCTGGCCTTCTTTTCCCGAAAGCCCGACTGCTTTGCCGCCGTGCTGGTTGATCGAATTAATTATCTGCTGGTTTACCTTCCCGACCAGTACCATTTCGGCTATTTCCATTGTCTTTTTGTCTGTTACCCGAAGCCCGGCAATGAAAGAAGACTTAAGTCCCTGACTTTCAAGGTGTTCGGCAATCTGGGGGCCCCCGCCGTGGACTACAACTGGCTTAATTCCGACGTATTTCATAAGAATTAAATCACGGGCAAAATTTGACAGTTCTTCACTTCCTATACTGCCGCCGTATTTTACGACTATCGTCTTCCCGTGAAAATCCTTGATATACGGAAGAGCCTCAACAAGTGTATGTGCCTTATTTAAAAGTTCTTTCATAATAAATTCCCTTAAATTTTTTGAAAAAAGGTTAATTATATAGCAATTATGATTTTATGCCAACAGATAAAAGATATAAATAATTGTACTTTAAATATGGAATTAAGTGCCTGCTTTTATTGAAATGTCGTAACTGAGGACAGGTTCTATATCATTTCCCCTGAAATAACCGAACACGGGGGCAGCCATCAGGCTGTTGAAACCGCTGGCAAGTGCAATGTGGTCACCTGACACAACAAAACCTGTGCTCGGGTCATAACCCCTCCAGCCGGCACCCGGAATATATACTTCGGCCCAGGCATGGAGGTTGAAATTGCCGTTATCGTCACTTTCTGTCAGGTACCCGCTTACAAACCTGGCCGCCAGGCCGAAAAGCCTGCAGGATTCCATAAACAGAACGGCAAGGTCCCTGCAGGACCCCTGCCTTTCTTTGAGGGTGTCATGCGGTGTCATGGGTTCGCCGGTTTCCCTGTCAACCCTTTCGATACTGCGGTGAATGCCAGTACACAGGTTGCCAAGAAACCTTATCGTGCCGTTATCGGACTCTTCCCGAATATTTTTTGCAAATTCGACCATGTTTTTTGATGGTTTGCTCTGCAGGAGAATATAAGGAGCAAGCTGTTTCTGATGGTCTTTATCGTACTTAATCGGGAGTTTAATTGCCTCAAGGTCTGTAAATATATAGTCAAAGGGGTTTGAATTAAGCAGTTCGACACTTGAAGAGGTTTTTATCTTTAAATTATCGTGCGTATCGTTGAACCATGCGGTAATTGTATTATTCCCGTCAAGGTCAAGATTCGAACTCGAACCTGCCTCTTTTGGCTGAATACGAATACTGAATTTCTTGAGGGTCTGTACCGGGTCACTGCGGGGTATTAAACGTATAATATGAGGTTCAAGAAAAACAGTTTTGTTAAATTTATAGTCAGTAATATGCGTAATGTTATAGATCATAAATTGCCTATTCCTTTGGGAGGTCATTAAAAACTTTGTCAAAGCATTCTGCAGGCAGTTCCTCTACGGCCTGGGAAACATATTTCTGCCACCATGTCGAGAGTTCAATAAGGTCGTTTCTTGCAAACCTGTATTCCGAAATCGTTTTAGAGTCTTTTTTGTAGATAGCGATATCAATCGGGAAGTCGGCATCAACCGCGCTTGCCCTGGTAGCATCAAAAGCAAGAAACCCGGTCTTAAGGGCAGTGCCGAGTGTTGATTCATACCTTAGCACCCTGTCAAGGATCGGTTTTCCGTAACTTGACTCACCAATTAAAAAATATGGTGTCCCGATACCAACTTCAACCCAGTTTGCCTGCGGGTAAAGAAGGTAAAGTTTGTGTTCAGGGTCATTTTCAAGCTGGCCGCCGATTATTGTATAGAGGTTAAAATGAAGCCCGCTTTCTTTTAAGGCTTTATTGTCCTCTTCACGGACCCTTCGGAGCTGGTCGGCAAATGCATTTACTGCCTTATAAAGCTTATCGAATTTTTGATCTGTCTCCTGAATAAATTCGTCAAAATAGGTTATGGTCTTGTCTCTTACGGACCTCAGGCCTGAAGTCATTATGAACATATCATATCCAAAGTTGTGGTATGTAGTCATTTTACGGGCTACTATATGCTCTGTGCTCGTGGTGACCCTTGTATCAGCTATCCCGATTAGACCGTCTCTTACTCTTAGTCCTGCACAAAAAGTCATTACTCACTCCTCGAAAAGTTAATTTCAGATATTGGCTGAACAGTGAAGTAGGTTTTGTATATCGCCTCGCCTACATTGTTTAGGTTAAGCTGGAAGTTGTCCAGGTACTCGTGCAGGCCGTCCTCTATAATTTCTTCTATGTTTGCATAGTTTAATTCAGAACTCAGCCTGCCAAGAAACATCTCCGGTTCATTGGAATATGAAGAAGCTGATGTGCCGGTTATGGCCTTGACGGACTCGAGCGCAACATTTACGCAGTACAGTATTGAACGCGGGAATTCAGGGTCAAGTATAAGAAACTTGGCGACATTAGTAGGTGTAATTCTCCTGAATTTTTTCCTGTACATTTCGTAGCCGCTTGCTGACCTCAATAACGCGGACCAGCTTATAAAATCAATTGGTGTACCTACATCATAGACACTTGGCAGCAGCAGAAAGTATTTTACGTCCAGTATCCTTGATGTTTTGTCTGCCCTCTCGATAAACCTTCCGAGCCTGCAAAACTGCCAGCCCTCGTTATGAGACATTGTAGAATTAATCACACCAATAAATGAATGGCTGCAGTTTGATATTCGCGTGTAGTATTCATGTGGGTCTTCCAACGCCAGTTTCCGGGATTCTTCGTTATTCAAAAAATTATAAAAGCTGTTTATCTGTATCCAGGTTTCCGAAGAAATAATCTCCCTGACAGACCTGGAGTTTTCCCTGGCACTTTGCAGGCATGAAATTATAGAGTTTGGATTTTCCTGATCAAATGTCAGAAAGTGTATAACATTTTCTTTAGTCAGCGTCTCATATTTTTTCTCAAATAGTTCAATATCACCGGAAGTTTTTACAATTGGCAGCCACTGTTCCTTTAATTCAACCGGACTGTCAATGAGGAGGTTGAGGTTTACCTCGATAAAACGGGCCACGTTTTCGGCACGTTCAACGTACCTGCTCATCCAGTATAAAGAATCTGCTACCCTGCTCAGCATCTTATTTCAGAACCCAGGAGTCTTTACTCCCGCCTCCCTGTGATGAGTTTACTACGAGTGACCCCTTCTTGAGAGCCACCCTCGTAAGCCCCCCCGGCATTATGTAAATGTCTTCACCGTAGACAATATAAGGCCTTAGGTCCACGTGGCGGCCTTCCAGGTGGTCGTCAATAATTACCGGTACCCTTGAAAGTGTTATCGTGGGCTGTGCAATGTAATTGCGGGGATTGTCTTTTATCTTTTCTGCAAATTCGTCCTGCTCTTTCCTGGTTGAGTGGGGGCCGATCAGCATCCCGTATCCACCAGACTCGTTTGCGGCCTTAACCACAAGCTTATCAATGTTTTCAAGCACATATTTAATATCTTTTTCCTGTGAGCATACGTAGGTAGGCACTATATTTAATAACGGGTCTTCACCGGTGTAGTATTTAATAATCTGCGGCGTAAATGCATAGATAACCTTGTCATCGGCAATTCCGGTCCCGGGTGCATTGGCAAATGCAACATTACCTTTCCTGTATACTTCCATTATGCCCGGTATACCTATTAACGATTCATTACCGAAATATTGGGGGTCAAGAAAAGTGTCGTCAATTCTCCTGTATATAACGTCTACTTTTTTGAAACCCTGGGTGGTCCTCATGAATACATAGTCGTCATGAACTACAAGGTCTCTTCCCTCAACCAGTTCAATGCCCATCTGCTGGGCGAGGTATGAATGTTCAAAATAAGCAGAGTTATATACTCCCGGGGTAAGCAGTACAATATTTGAGGAGTACTTGTTGTCAGAGATATATTCAAGTGCATCAAAAAGACGGTTTGGGTATACATCTACTGCTTCTACCATCGAATCGTCAAATACCTTGGGGAATGTTCTTTTAAGGACCTGCCGGTTTTCAAGTACATATGATACGCCCGAGGGGCACCTCAGGTTGTCTTCAAGGATATAAAATTCACCGTCTTTTCCCCTTATTATGTCAGTCCCGGTTATATGATTCCAGATTTTGCGGGGAGGGCTAAGCCCCTCGCACTCTTTTAAATAACTCTGCCCACCGTAGACAAGTTCTTCGGGAATCACCTTGTCTTTTAATATTTTCTTGTCGTTGTAAATATCCTGAATGAAGAGGTTAAGTGCATATATCCTCTGCCTAAGGCCTTCTTCGAGTTTTTTCCATTCCCGGGCCTCAATTATTCTCGGGATTATATCAAAGGGAAAGATCTGTTCCAGGTTTTTTTCGTCTTTATAGACTGTAAACGTTACCCCCATATTAAACAGGGCAGCTTCAGCCGATTTCTGCCTTCTTTGAATTTCCTCGTATGGGAAAGATTTTAATCTTTCTATGAGAAGCTTACTTCCCTCCCTCGGTTTATCAGGGGACTCAAAAATTTCATCATAAAATCCGTCAGTTTCGTAGCTATCAAATTTCAATTTATTTCCGTTGGTCAGGCTCTATTGTTTATATATAGTCAATAAACATGCCGTAAGCAAATGTTTATTCTAAACGACTGATAATATTAAATATTTTAAAATTTTTTACAATAATTTTTATTTTGTGCACATATTTTAAGCAATTGTATATAAATTTTTTGCATTAATATTTTTTTCAGACTGTTATTTACTATCAGAGAAAAAGAGAGTTTTTAATTAATTGAATACAAAGCTATTATTACCTATACACGTATATTTAAGTTGTAATTATTAAAACAAAGGTTATATATTTAATTATTATGAAGTATGTAAATCTATTACTAATTTTCATAGTTATTGGATGCTACAGCGGTGTCCATAATTCTAATTTTGATTTAACCAAGGATAATGAGCCATCCTGCCATAGTAACAGCATAGTTCAGATGGATCATCACACACCCTCGGATTTTAATGCCCAGGCAAAAAAGAATAGTTATAATCAAAGCTGTTGTATTAAAACCATCAACTGTCAAATTGATTATGATTTAATTAACCCGCTATTAAAAGTATCAATAATAAATTATTCAAATCTCCAGCGTAATATCCAAAAACTGGATTTTTTCAGAGACTATAATTTAAAAAACCATAGTCCACCCAAACTATTTATTTCCAAATCATCCTTTTTAATCTGATTCTATCCCAATAATTGATCTTGGCTAAGATCCTTTTATCTGATTTTACGTTAATCATTTAAATAATTATTTACGCATGCACATGCATTTTGGAGATAGATATGAAGTATTTTTTAATAATTTTAACAATTATTGTAATCAATTGTTACGAAGTAATTGCAGGTGAGGTTGAAAAATTAGACTTACTTGTAAAAGAGGCTTTATTGAATAATCCGGAAATAAATGCCTCAAAAAATAAATATTTGGCCACTACTAAAAGGCCCTCACAGGAAGGTACCCTTCCTAATCCCATAATCGGGGGAAGAATTAAGAATGTGAGTTTTGATAAAATAACCCTTGGAGATGATCCAAGATCCGATATCCAGGTGTTTTTTAGCCAGGAAATTCCTTTCCCGGGCAAATTATCTACAAAAGAAAAAGTCGCACTTGAGAATGCAGAATCTCAAAAGTGGATGACCGATGCAGTAACAAAGAATATTATTGCTGAATTAAAGTCTGCTTATTATGACTGGTATTTCATAAATAAATCTATTGAAATAACCACAAAAAATAAAGAGTTACTTTCTAAATTTGCAAAAATTGCAGAAGTAAAATACGAAGTTGGTATTGGTATACAGCAAGATGTACTAAAGGCACAAGTCGAGGTTTCAAGATTTATTGAAAGATTACAGCTTCTGGATGAAAAAAAACAAACAATTGAATATAAAATAAAAAAATTATTAAATCGTCCACTTGATTCCATATTAGGAAAACCTGAAAAAGTAATTAAAACGGAATTTATTTTAACAATTGCTGAAATCACAGAAATAACGAAGAAACAAGCACCATTAATTCAATCAAGTTCTGATATTGTAGATAGTAGAAAAGAATCATTAAATCTCGCAAAAAAACAGTACTTACCTGATTTTATCGTCGGGGGAACTTACTTTAACCGTAGTGGTGGAAATGGAAACCTTGATGATATCTGGCAATTAAGCCTGGGTCTTCGGGTCCCCTTATATTACTGGAGAAAAGAACGTTTTGGTGTAAAAGAAGCTAGTCTGAACCTACTTGAAGCAAAAGAAAATTATGATGCAATGGAAGATAATATATTGTTTCAGGTTAAAGATAGTTTTATAACAGCGCAAACATCTGAAAATCTCTTAGAACTTTACAAAGGTGGAATAATTCCACAGTCATCACTTTCTCTTGAATCCGCAATATCTGGTTATCAGGTAGGAGATGTCGATTTTTTAACTCTTTTGAACAACCTCATTACCCTTTTTAATTTTGAGCTTGAATATTACGACCAATTAACTGTTTATCAGAAGGCTTTGGTAAGAATTGAAGAAGTAAGTGGTCTGGAAATTATCAGTAAAGTCTCATTAACTTCAGATGATGATGAGATCAATCATATTATTGGAGAAGATATAAATGAATAATAAAAAAGTAAAAAAGATTGCTGTATTAACATTATTTCTATTAATTGTTGGGGGTCTTTATTATATTGTACCAAATATCACAATGTTTCATAAAACAAATCAAAATTCTCAAGACCCGGAGCATGATTATAGACCCGTATTGGATGAAGAAGGACAGATTGATTACTGGACCTGCGCCATGCATCCGTCTGTACGTTTAGAAGAGCCTGACCAATGTCCAATATGCGGAATGGAAACTACTCCTGTTTGGAAAAAGGTTGATTCTCAATTTAAACCCATTAAACAAAAAAACATAGAAGAAAAAGATATGTCCGGAAACGAAGATGAAATATCTGGCATGCAGGGACATGACCATAGCAGAATGGGCGTTCAATCCATAAAGAGTAAAAGTGGAGACTCTGAATCAAAATTCACAGTTAGTCCTGAAAGACAACAGCTTATTGGCGTAAAAACTCAGCCAGTCCAAATGCGACAGATTGAAAGCGATATTAGAACAGTAGGAATAGTAGAACTGGATGAAACTAAAATTGAGCACATACATACAAAAATAAGCGGTTGGATAGAAGATGTATTTGTCGATTTTAGCGGTCAGTCTGTTAAAAAAGGGGAACCAATTTTTTCCATCTACAGCCCGGACCTTGTATCTACCCAGGAAGAGTATTTATTGGCCCTTAAATCACAAAAAATATTAGAAAATAGTGAATTTCCTGAAATATCAGATGCTGGTAAATCACTTTTAAACTCTTCTAGAAGAAGGCTTGAGCTTTGGGATATTTCTAAAAGTCAGATTAATGAACTGGAAAGAAGCGGCAGGGTAAAGGAAAACCTTATTATTAATTCTCCAATAACTGGAATCGTTATGGAAAAAAATGTTTTTGAAAACAAACATGTTAATCCTGAACAAACATTATATGTAATTGCAGACCATTCTACCGTTTGGGTACAGGTTGATATATATGAAAATGAAATTTCTCTGATTAATTTAGGTGATACTGCAGTTATGACACTTGCTTCTTTTCCTGGGGAAGAATTTATAGGGGAAGTTACTTTTATTTCCCCACATATTGATCAAAAAACAAGAACCGTGAAAGTCCGTCTTGAGTTTCCAAATCCTGATTTAACTCTACTGCCGGATATGTATTCAAATGTGAATATAAAAAAACCAATGGGAGAAAAGCTGACTATACCAGTGAGTGCAGTCCTTAGAACGGGCAAACAGGACATTGTATTTGTTAGTAAAGGTGATGGTGTTATGCAAATAAGGAATGTTATGCTAGGTCAAAAAGCAGGTGGTTACTACGAAGTAATAAAAGGTTTGAAAGTAGGGGAAGAAGTAGTATCGAGGGCAAATTTTCTTATTGATTCAGAAAGCAAAGTACAGGCTGCTGTTGCTACCTGGGAAGATGATACAAAAGAAATTGATGTTTCGGAAACGGATATTAATAACGATATAAAAAATGATAATGATCAAAATCTAGAAATTTATCCTGAAGCTGTTCCGCAAGAGAAAGAAGAAATGAATCATAATCAACACATCCACTAAGTTAAAGATATGAGAACAGAAATTGAAACAGGTGGAGAATTAAAATGATTGAAAAAATTATAGAATACACTTCAAAAAACAGATTTTTAACAATAATGATTGTTTTATTTATAACAGCCTGGGGATTTTGGGCAATGAAGAATACTCCACTAGACGCTATTCCTGATTTATCAGATGTACAGGTAATAGTATTTACTGAGTGGCAAGGTAGGAGCCCTGACCTTGTTGAAGACCAAATAACATATCCAATCGTAACAACTATGATTGCCGCACCAAATGTAAAATTTGTGAGGGGCCAGTCTTTCTTCGGACTTTCATTTGTATATATAATCTTTGAAGACGGAACCGATATCTACTGGGCAAGAAGCAGGATACTCGAGTATCTAAACGAGGTGTCAGGAAAGCTTCCTGAGGGTATAACACCTACACTTGGCCCCGATGCTACCGGGGTAGGATGGGTGTATCAGTATGCCCTGGTAGATAAAACCGGAAACAATGATTTAGCTGAACTAAGAACTTTCCAGGATTGGTACCTAAGGTACTGGCTGGAAGCCGTACCAGGTGTTGCTGAAGTAGCTAGTGTCGGTGGATTTGAAAAACAGTACCAGGTTGAAATAGATCCAAATAAGTTAGTTGCTTACGATGTACCCCTCGAAAGCATAATTGATTCCATACGAAGAAGTAATAATGATGTAGGCGGCAGGGTTGTTGAGTTTACATCCACTGAATATTTTGTAAGAGGAAGAGGATACATAAAATCAATTGAAGACATTGAAGATATTGCAATTAAAACAAGTTCTACCGGTACACCAGTTTATATAAAAGATGTAGCTACTGTTCAGCTCGGTCCTGATATAAGAAGAGGCCTTGCAGAACTTGATGGTAAAGGTGAAACCGTTGGCGGAATTGTGATTATGAGGTACGGGGAAAATGCTTTAAAGGTGATAGATGGTGTCAAAGAAAAAATAAAAAGTATTCAACCTTCACTTCCTGAAGGAGTTGAAATTGTCACAACTTACGACAGGTCTAACTTAATTTTAAATGCTATAAGTACACTTAAAGAAAAACTCATTGAGGAAACCATTATTGTTAGTATTGTCATAATTTTATTTTTATTTCATTTTAGAAGTGCAATTACACCTATACTAACTATACCAATTGCATTGCTCTTGGCTTTTATTCCTGTTTATTACCTAAAACTTACCTCTAACATTATGTCTCTTGGAGGTTTGGCAATAGCTATTGGGGTAATGGTTGATGCCTCAATCGTTTTAGTTGAAAATGTACACAAAAAGTTAGAAAAGTGGCAGGATGAGGGTGAGCAGGGCGACAGAATTGAGATAATTACTGAGGCCATGAAGGAAGTTGGTAAGCCAATATTTTTTGCCCTTCTCGTTATAACCGTATCATTTCTTCCTGTTTTTACCCTTGAAGCGCAGGAAGGAAGACTATTTAAACCACTTGCATATACAACAACTTCTTCACTCTTCTTTGCAGCACTATTAGCGATTACATTAACACCGGCATTAATAATTATGTTGATTAAAGGCAGAGTCAGGTCAGAAGATAAGAACCCAATTAGCAGGGTGTTAATCCGTGTATATGATCCGGTAGTAAAATTTGTACTGAAATTCAAGAAATCGGCAATTGCCTGTGCTTTAATTATTTTTGTAATTACTTTAATCCCTTTTTTTAAACTTGGTTCAGAGTTTATGCCACCTCTAAATGAAGGGACCATTTTATACATGCCTACCGCAGTGCCCGGTATGTCTATAACCGAAGCTTCAAAGATTCTAAACATTCAGGACAAAATGCTAATGAAGTTTCCAGAAGTCGAAAGAGTTTTTGGCAAAATAGGACGTGCAAGTACTGCAACTGATCCGGCACCACTGAGTATGGTAGAAACAGTTATTACTCTTAAACCAAAAGACCAATGGCGAAAAGGGATGACCTGGGATAATTTGGTTAAGGAAATGAATAGAGAAGTAAAGTTTCCGGGCATGGCGAATATCTTCTGGATGCCTATTCAAACCAGAACGGAGATGCTTTCTACCGGATTTAGAAGTAATCTTGGTATAAAAGTTTTTGGCCCTGATCTTGAGAAAATTGAGGAAATTGGGGTCAAAATTGAAAATGTTTTAACTGGTCTATCCGGAACAAGAAGTGTATTTGCAGAAAGAGTTACTGGCGGATATTTTCTGGATTTCGATATTAACCGTAAAGAAGTTGCAAAATACGGTCTTACGGTTGGGGATGTAGAAGATGTAATCGAAACATCAATTGGTGGCAAAAATATTTCACAGACCATTGAAGGACAGGAACGTTATCCAATTAATGTAAGGTACAAAAGAGAGTTCAGGGCCGATATTAATGATCTGGAAAGAATACTAATACCCACACCAACCGGTGCCCAGGTTCCAATGTCACTGCTTGCTGATCTAAATTTTAATACAGGCCCGCCACAGATTCGAAACGAAAACGGCCAAAAAGTCGGTTACGTATTTGTAGACGTTGAAGGAAAAGATTATGAAGGCTATGTCAATATTGCGAGGGAGTTGATAGAGCGCGATGTAAATCTTCCACCTGGTTATTTTCTTGAATGGGCCGGGCAGTACGAATATCTGCAAAGAGTAAAAAATAAACTTAAAATTGTGGTTCCCCTAACAATTGTAATTGTCTTTCTACTTCTATTTATCAACTTTAAATCAATTGCTAAAACACTTATCGTGCTTTTATCAGTTCCTTTTGCTTTGGTGGGAAGTATCTGGCTCTTATATTTTCTTGGATTTAATCTTAGCGTTGCCGTATGGGTTGGTATGATTGCCCTTGCCGGTCTTGCAGCACAAACCGGGGTTGTAATGATAATTTACCTTGATGAATCATATGAGAGGTGGCAAAGAAATGGACTGCTTAGAAACCAGGATGACCTTCACGATTCAATTATTGATGGTGCTGTACAGCGTGTAAGACCTAAAATGATGACTGTTATGTCAACTGTGCTTGGCTTATTACCACTTATGTGGAGTCTTGGTACTGGTGCGGACATGATGAAAAGAATTGCTGCCCCAATGGTTGGGGGATTAGTAACATCAACGTTACTAACATTATTAATAATACCTGTCGTTTATTCGTTTTGGAGAGGATTGTCGTTAAACAAAAAATAATTTTTTAAGAAGCCTGAAATGAAAAATATTATATTTGGTTCAATTTTAACTTTGCTAATCATAGCTGTTGGTTCTTTAATATTCGTGTATTCAGGATTTTATAACTTGTCTGCCACAATTCCACATATGAAAGCTACTGAGTCTTTTATTCATATGATGAAGGAAAAATCCATCAGTGTTAATTCTAAAAATATGGAGGCCCCAAACTTAAATGATGAAAAATTAATATTAAGTGGTTACAAGGGGTATGATGCAATGTGTGTGACTTGTCATGCTGCGCCTGGAAAGTCTGCCACTGTAATAGCGGACGGTCTTTATCCAAAACCCCCGGAACTGGAGAATAAAGAAATTATTGATGAGTGGAACGAAAAAGAACTTTTTTGGATAATCAAAAACGGAATAAAACTAACTGGTATGCCTGCTTACGGGCCAACTCATAGTGATGATGATTTATGGGCAATAGTAGCATTTTTGAACAAACTTCCGAATATGTCTGAAAATGAATATAAAGCTATGGAAAATGAAACAAAAGATATGAAAAATGGACATGATCATAGTCAAAATGAAGAGAATAAACAAAATGTGCATATCCATAATGATGGGAAAAAGCACCTTCATTAATAATAGTGATGGCTAAATTTTATAAACAGTAATTAAAAGTGAAAAATAGTTCAGTTATACAATGCCCTGAATGCGGTTTCGAGAAAATAGAGACAATGCTGCTTAATTCTTGCATGTATTTCTATGAATGTAAGAATTGTAAATCTATATTAAAACCTTTAGATGGTGATTGCTGTGTTTTTTGCTCATTTGGTTCAATTTCATGTCCATCAAAACAAGATAATTCGCTGTAAATAATTATATTAAATTATTTTATAAAATACTCAGTCTTATTAAGAAGGCCGGGGATAAGAACTGTTGTGCTTAATATTTTATTAGGACAGCTAATTAAAGGATATACCTGCTAAGGTCCCTGTCCTGGACAATATCGGCAATCTTGTCATTTACGTAGTCCGCGTCAATTACAATCTTTGTATTGTTCATTTCCGGCGCGTTAAATGAAATTTCGTCCAGTAGTTTTTCAAGGATCGTATGGAGCCTTCTTGCACCAATATTTTCGGTTGAATCATTTACCTCGGTCGCAATCTGGGCTATTTCCGCGATACCATCTTCCTGGAAAAATAGCTCGATATTCTCGGTATTCATAAGTTCAACGTACTGTTTTGTAAGTGCGTTTTTTGGCTCAGTTAAAATTGATACAAAGTCGTCTTTTTTAAGTGCCTCGAGTTCCACCCTAATGGGGAACCTACCCTGCAGCTCCGGTATCAGGTCCGATGGTTTTGATACATGGAAAGCACCGGCGCCGATAAAAAGAATGTGGTCTGTTTTTACCATGCCGTGCTTAGTATTGACTGTGCAGCCTTCAATAATAGGAAGAAGGTCTCTTTGAACACCTTCCCTCGATACATCCGGCCCCGCGCTGTTTTCTCGGCCGGCGACCTTGTCTATTTCATCTATAAAGATTATTCCCGACTGTTCTACTCTTTCGATTGCCATCTTAACAACATTTTCCATATCAACAAGTTTCTGGGACTCTTCCTGCGTAAATATTTCAAGCGCTTCGGGTACCTTAACCTTTCTTTTCTTTGTTTTTTTCGGGAACAGGTTGCCAAGCATATCGGAAAAATTAACGTCCATTTCTTCCATTCCCGAGGGGCTGAAGACCTGTATGGGTGAGTTTTTGGATGTGACCTCTATTTCAACGAACCTGTCGTTAAGCTTGTCGTCTCTCAACAGCTTCCTTAATTTTTCACGTGTTTCCGAGTTTGCAGACTGGTTAATATTTATGGTTGCTTCTTCTTCATTAACTGAAGCAGCGGGACTTGGGAGCAGGTGGTCAAGCAGTCGTTCTTCCGCAAGTTCTTCGGCCTTCGCAGTAACGGTCACGATTTCTTCGTCGGTGATCATTTTAATGGCAATTTCCATAAGGTCTCTGATCATTGACTCAACGTCCCTACCCACATACCCTACCTCAGTAAATTTGGATGCCTCTACCTTGGTGAACGGCGCCTGGGAAAGCTTTGCTAGCCTCCTCGCAATTTCTGTTTTACCTACCCCTGTCGGGCCTATCATCAGGATATTTTTAGGTGATATTTCATCTTTTAATTCACCGGATACACGCTGCCTTCTCCAGCGGTTTCTAAGTGCAATTGATACAGCACGTTTTGCTTCGTTCTGGCCAATTATGTATTTATCAAGTTCAGAAACAATTTCTCTTGGTGTAAAAAACGGTTGTTCAGACATATTTATAGGACCTCAACTGTAATATTATTATTTGTGTAGATACAGATTTCGGATGCAATCTGTAGTGAATTCTTTACTATCTCTTCAGCTTCAAGGGAGGAATGCAGCATTAGTGCTTTAGCGGCAGCCTGTGCAAATGCCCCGCCTGACCCGATAGCAATTACATCATCATCAGGTTCTATTACATCGCCGCTTCCTGAGATGAGAAACATATCTTCCCTGTCGGCTACTACAAGAAGGGCCTCAAGTCTTCTGAGTATTTTGTCAGTCCTCCAGTCTTTGCCTAATTCAACAGCGGCCCTTTTTAAATTCCCCCTGAATTCCTGGAGTTTTGCTTCGAACTTATCAAACAGTGTGATCGCATCAGCAGTTGAACCTGCAAAACCTATGGCAACCTTGTCTTCGTGGATCTTTCTTACTTTTTTCGCGGTGTGTTTTACCGTGGTGTTTCCAAGTGTTACCTGTCCGTCACCGCCCAGGGCCACCCTGGAATTTTTCTTTACGCATACGATTGTTGTACCATGAAAGTCATTCATAATTTTCCTCTTTTCTTAAGCCCGTGGATGGGTTTTGTCGTAGATTTTCATTAACTGTTCGATTGAAGTGTGCGTGTATCTCTGCGTTGTGGAAAGGCTGGAATGTCCCAGCAGTTCCTGGATAGACCTTAGATCGGCCCCGCCACCAAGAAGGTGCGTAGCAAAAGTATGCCTCAGGGCATGCGGGCTTATTTTCTTGGATATGCCGCTTAACAGCCCGTATTTCTTTACGATCCGCTCTATGCTTCTTGTTGTAAGCCCGTTACCCCTGTTGTTTAAAAACAGGTAATCATCATTTGGCTTTAACTCGGTTCTGCGTTTTAAGTATTCCAGGATAACTTCCTGTGCATTTGAACCAAAAGGCACTATACGTTCCTTCTTTCCTTTTCCCGAAACCTTAACAAAATTTTCCCTGTGGTCGAGATCCAGGACCTTAATACCGGCAAGTTCACTTACCCTTAGGCCGCTTGAGTAAAGAAGCTCTATAATAGCAAGGTCACGCAGCGGAAGTATATCTTCACGGTCAATAGAGTTAATAAGTTTGAATACTTCGTCCACCGTTAAAAAGACAGGCAGTTCTTTTTCCTTTTTAGGTAATGGGACCAGCTTTGCAGGATTTTGCTTAATCTGCCCTTTTCTTATCATGAAATCAAAAAACGATCTTAGCGTTGTAAGTTTTCTTGATACAGTGGATTTTGAGTTCTTTGTGTATAAATTCAGCGAATAGAGATTGATGATTTTTGAATTTACTTTTTCAATTTCAGCAGAACTGTTATCCAGGAATTCCTCAAATTCGGTAAGGTCTTTCATATAAGCACGTACCGTGTGCGCAGAATAGTTCCTCTCGTATTTAAGAAACCTCTCAAAGTCTATAATATGCCTGTTCATTGATAGATAATTATATACGTGCAGCAGAGTTATATTAACTTAAAATAGTAATTGTTTTGAATATAACAAGGGAAAAAGATTAATTCTGTGAATTTAAAAAGGGGGAAAACTTTAAACTTTTATTTGTTGAGGTTTTTTGCGTAGCTGTCTTTGATCTTGATTCTTTTAGCACCAATATATCTTTTCTGATAATATTTGCCCTGGAAGCTGGTAATAATTACTTTCTTTTTTGCGGAAGATGCATGAATGAAATTACCGTCGCCCATATAAATGCCTACGTGTGAAGGGAACTTTGCATAAGTCCTGAAAAATACAAGGTCGCCTTTCTGCAGTTTGCTTTTGCTTACATGGTCGCCTTTCTTATATATTCCCCTTGCTGTCCTTGGAAGGTTTACATCAAAAGATTTAAAGACCTTGTTAACATAGGCAGAGCAGTCGATACCCGTCCTTGTTGAAGTGCCTCCGAACTTGTAGGGGGCGCCAAGGTATTTTTTGGCAACTTTTATTAATTCGTTTTTTAATTGTGCTTCATTTGTAAATGAATTTTTCGGCTTGGATGTTTTTTTGGATGATGCGTAAATCTTTGAAGGCACTTTGATTTTTTGGCCGGAATAGATTGAATTACCCATCAGGTTGTTGGCCTGTTTAATCTTTGTAACAGTTGAATTATGTTTCCTGGCTATTGAAGAAAGGGTGTCGCCGCCTCTTACCCTGTAATTAATCATTGTTTCGTTCTTGGAGCTTTTGGAAGACCTGGCAACTTTTGTGCTTCTTTTTATAGTGCTTGTTGGCGGAATAATAAGTTTGTCGCCGACATGGATGTTGTTGCTGTTTAAGCCGTTAGCGGTTTTTAAACTTCTGACCGATATATTAAAGTTGTTAGCTATCTTTAACAGGCTGTCGCCTTTTACCACTTTATACTGAACGTCCCCGGATTTTGTTACCGTCAGTGAACTGTCAGGGACCTTTATTTTATCACCAATATTTAACCTGCTTGAGTTAAGGTTGTTGTACTGTTTAAGTGTCCTAACGTTCACGTTAAACTTTCTTGCTATTGCTATAAGAGTATCGCCTTTTCTTACTGTGTAGGTCTGACTTTTCTTCGTGGATTTTGTTACAAGGTTAGATGTGGTCTTTGGTACGGAAAGTTTCTGTCCGACCCTTATATTGTTGCTCCTTAAGCCGTTTGCCCTTTTAAGGTCTGCAGTCTTTATATTAAATTTCTCGGCAATATGGCTTACCGTGTCACCGCTTCTCACCCTGTAAGAACCGGTATAAGTGTCTTTGTGGATCTTCTTCTCTACGGACGGTTTAGCTATTTTTTTGTTTTTCTGATTGGATTTGACCGCGGGTGCTGATTCGCTTTTTGCAACAACAGTTGTAATTTGCGGACTGCTGTCTGATGGTATTAAAAGTTTTTGCCCTATTTTTAAACTAGTTGTTTCAAGGTTGTTTGCTTTAATTATTTCTTTTGATGATTCAAGATCATATAAAACTGCTATGTACCCAAGTGTTTCCCCTGAAGTTACGTAATGGTATGTTTCCTTTTTAACAGGGGCTGGTGCAACTTCAGTACTTGTATTTACCGGGAATGAGACCTGTTCTTTTGGCTGTACAGCCTTTTCTACTGTGGGCAGTTTAATGCCGCTGCTTTTTACAACAACTACCGGTTTAGGTTCCACTGGTTTTAACTCGGGTTCCATACTCTTCGGCTTCTCCACAATTACTATTGAATGGGTGCCTGAAGGGATGGTCAGCAACTGGCCAATCTTTAGGTTGTTATTTTCCAAACCATTATGAGCTTTAAGGTCTTTTGTGAGAACGCCGTGATCTTCAGCAATCTGACTGATTGTGTCCCCGCTTTTTACCTTGTAAATATTGCTGGGGCCTGTTGCCTCTACCACAACCTCTTTAACAGGAGCTTTTGTAACTACTGTGTTTTTTGCAGCAGCCTGGCTGGTTAGCCTTAGCTCCTGCCCAATCTGAAGATTGTTGCTGTCAAGGTTGTTTAGTTCCTTTATGCTGTCTACGGTTGTCCCGTTCTTCATTGCTATTGAATAGAGGCTGTCCCCGCTTTTTACCGTGTGAGAGAATTTAAGAATCTTTTTATCTTTTTTAACAACTATATCTTTAGCAGGTGCTGGTACGGTTGTGGTTTTAGCGGTAGATGTAGTGGAAGGGATCCTTATTGTTTGCCCGACTTTTACAAAACTTGAATTAAGCCCGTTGAATTCCATTATCTCCTTTGAAGAATTAAGGCCGTATTTCTGTGCAACAGAACCCAGTGTGTCTCCGCTTTTAATTTTGTATGTAACTATGTTTGATGGAATTTGAATCGTAGAACCAATTTTTAAATTATTGGTCTGGAAGTTGTTTGCCTGCTTAATCTTTGAGACTGAAGTATTATGCCTTTTGGCTATGTCGTAAAGGGTGTCCCCTTTTTTGATTGTATAAGTAGTAGTTGCTGCAAAAGAAATAACTGTAAAACAGAGTAAGAATAAAGTTGTACAGAATAAACCGGTCCTCATTTAAATACCATCCTCCATATTCATCAATTCAAGTTAGCCTATCAGGTTTGGTTTTCCATTTAAAAAATCAATAAAGTGTATTAAGCCGAATCATTAACCGTAAAATTAATATTTAAAACTATTTCAACAAATTATACCTTAATATTTCGAAAAATTAAACCCATTTCTTAATTTTTTTTATAAGGTATAAGAATCTGATTTAAAAAATACTACATAGTTAAAGACAATTAATCAAATAAATCCGGGATATTTAATAAACTAAAAATATATTAAATAACGGGCTCCCCGGTAATATCGCAATGGATTGTTTTAACATTAATAGTATTCTAGTAAAATTAAAAGATGAAAGTACTGGTATATACACATGAATTTCCTCCTTTCCTGGGCGGACTGGCAACGACCAGCCTGAAGCTGGTTAAGGGCCTTTCAGGCAGTAAAAACAGCCTGGTAGCCGTTGTGCCGGACTACGGGGCTGACCAGGAAAAAGTCGACCAGAATCTAAAATATGAAATTAAGAGGGTCCCACTTCTTGGCCGAAGGTATATTCGTTCAATACCGTTTTTGCAGCAGATTATCGGTTTTTTCTTTTTATATTACTACGTTGTCGTAAATAAGCCGGACGTGGTACTGTTTATTACCGAGGAAGCAGAATCAGTCGGTGGGCTGGTATCAAAATTTGTAAAATTCAGGTCAGTTGTAAGGGTTGCGGGATCCGGGATTGTTACTTGTTTTCACGGTACAGGATTTAATAAAAGAATACTGAAATATCCGATGAGCGCCCTGTATGAAAAAGCAGAAAGGGTAATAGCGGTAAGCAATTACACCAAATCCCTTCTTGAAGGTATAGGCGTAGACAATAAAAAAATCAGGGTCATCTATAATGGCGTAAAAAGCACTTTCCTGGATAGTCCGGTAAATAAAGAGAATATAGAATTATTAAGAAAGAAATACGGTATTAGGGATAAAGACCTTGTGATGGTAACGATAGCAAGGGTCTTACCCCGAAAAGGGCAGGACCATGTAATAAGGGCACTGCCGGGTATTCTCAAAAAAGTACCTGACCTTAAATACATGATAGTTGGTGAAGGAAAATACAGGCATGAATTTGAGAAACTAGCGGACAGCCTGGGCGTTAGCGGGCATGTTGTCTTTACGGGCGGAGTTGAAAACAGCAGCGTTATTGATTTCCTGGATTTGAGTGACCTTTTTATTATGCCAAACAGGGCCTGGAACAACAAGGTGGAAGGTCTGCCAAATGCTATCATTGAGGCAAGCGCACGCGGCAGGGCGGTAATAGCCGGCAACCATTCGGGGTCGGTGGAGGCAGTGGTCCACGGGGAGACGGGGCTGCTGGTTGATTCAACGGAGCCGGAAAAAATCGGCGAAGCAGTAACGGAAATACTTACCGATAAGAAAAAAATGGTTAAATACGGCAAAAAGGGCAGGGAATTTATTCGTAGCAATTTCCAGGAAGATATAATGATAAAAAATTATATAGATCTACTGGAAGAGGTAGCGGACTTATAGTGTCTCAAATAGATGAAATATACAGTAAGCTTGTAAAAAACAGTTCCTGGCTCTTTGCCGGCAAATCAGTTGGCAGTATTTTTTCCGGTCTCCAGGGGATACTTATTGCCCGCTACCTTGGCCTCGTGCAGTTCGGACTGTTCTCAATTGTACTGGCATTCGTAGATGTCCTTAATATTTTTATTGATCTCAGGGTATGGGAAGCCGCGACAAAATATGTCGGCGACAACTGGAAAGAAGGCGAGAAAGATAAAGCCTGTTCACTTATCAAGTTTTTCTACCTTATTGATGTTTTGACAGGCATACTGGCCTTTATTGTTGCGACCTTAATGGCCGAAATTGCCACAAAGTACTTTCTTAAAACTCCGGGGTCCGAAGTTTTTATATATGTATATGCATTCAGCCTTTTTATTACTTCACCCAACACAACCTCCAAGGCGATACTGAGGGTATTTGATAAGTTCAAGGCAATAGCGTTTATCGGGTCATTCCAGAATTTTGTTAAAATCATTCTCGTAATTATTGCAATTGTACTTGATAAGGGAATATACGGCATTTTGGTGGCTTTTGTGCTGGGCAACCTGATAGGTTTTATAATAAATTTTTATTATGTGAACCTTACGCTTAATGAACACGGTCTTTCCGGCTGGTGGAAAAGAAAGGTATTTTTCCCGGGCTTTCAGTTCAGCGAAATATTCAGGTTCCTTCTGCATACAAGTTTTTACGGGAGCCTTAAGGCCTTAAAGGACAAATATCTCGGGATCCTTATTCTGGGTTATTTTGCCGGAAAAGAGGCCGCGGGGCTTTATAAACTCGCCCGGTCGTTTCTAAAAATTATTTCCAAGATAGCCGACCCGCTTTACGAGGCAATCTACCCCGAACTTGTAAAAGTCTACGAGGGAGACAATATTGAGAATTTTGTAAACCTTATTAAAAGGGCGACCCTCGGCATGTCAAAAATAATTATTCCGATAGGTATACTCGTCTTTATCTTTGCTGACCAGATTCTAAGCCTTGTTTACGGAAGTGAGTTCGGGCTTGCGACAGGCGTAGTGAGGATACTTGTCTTTGCCGTGATTATTTCTGACCTTGCTTCATTTACCAGTACGGCTTTCCTTGCAGTCGGCAGCCCGGGACTAAGGACCAAGATAGAGACAATTGCCCTTGTAGTCTATATATCCCTGTTATTTATTCTTGTACCTTACTTTGCCCAGATTGGAGCCGCACTTTCACTGCTGGCATTCGCACTGGTACTTGCGATACTGAATATTGTTAATTTTAACAGGTACGTGTTAAAGAAGGGGAGCTGAAAGTTATAAGAAACTACTCGTACCTCAGTGCCTCGATTGGATTAAGCTTGGAGGCCTTCCTTGCGGGATATATACCAAATATTATTCCCACGAATGCTGCAAAGAGAAATGAAACCAGTATTGCAAATATTGAGACCGATACGGGCCACTTGGTAATAATTGAGGCAACCTGAGATACAATAATCCCTATAAGGATACCTATCAGGCCGCCAAATAGTGACAGTACAACGGCTTCTGCAAGGAACTGTTTCAGTATATCAAGCTCCTTTGCCCCGACTGCCATCCTTATCCCGATCTCACGTGTTCGCTCACTTACTGAAACAAGCATGATGTTCATAATTCCTATTCCCCCGACCACGAGCGAGATTGATGCGATACTGCCAAGGAGTACCGTCATTATCTTAAGTACATTGTTTATGGTATTGATCTGGTTTTCCTGGGTCCTGATATGAAAATCGTTTTCCTGGGTAGGTGAGATGTTGTGAGTGTTCTGCAGAACACCTGTTATCTGTTCTTTTGCAAGCTGTAGGTCATCCTTGCTGTAAACCGATACTGATATATTATCGAGCGTATTGTCATTCAGAAGTCTTTTCTGTACGGAAGTAAATGGCACAATTATCAGGTCGTCCTGGTCCTTTCCGCTCGGTGTCTGGCCGATTGAGTCCATAATGCCTATGACCTCGTAGGTAAAGTTGCCTATACGAATCTTCTGGCCAATGGGGTTACTGTTTCCAAAAAGAGTTGACTGTATTGTAGACCCTATAACTGCAACAAGTCCTGCATTTTCCACATCATAGTTATTGAAAAAAGTGCCCCTTGATGGAAACCAGTCGTTAATAAAAATAAATTCCGGGGACACGCCGACAATTTTGGTAAACCAGTCCTTGTTCCCCGCTACGGCAGTGGCAGTTGTGTCAAGGATTTCAGATACGTACTGCACGGTATTAATTTTACGTATCTCTTCAGAATCAGCCTTGGTAAGAGGTTTTATGGCGGCATTGCTGTTAGACCTGCCTGTACTGGTCTGGGGGCCGCTGTTTACGATAAGCGATTTTCCCCCGAGGGCCGTGAGCTGGCTTTCAATCATTTTTTTTGCACCTTCCGTGATAGTGACAAGGGAAATTACCGCGGCGACCCCGATAATGATCCCAAGGGCCGTCAGGAATGACCTCATCTTGTTTGCTTTTAGAGCATTTAGGGAGATACTTAATGAGTTGAAAATATTCATATCAGCTTTAAAAAATAGTTTTTAATATTATACATATTATTCGTTTGTTTAATTAATTATGACAAAAATAAAAATCTGCGGAATTACTAATATGGATGATGCCCTGGCAGCAGTCAAACTGGGTGCGGACGCTCTTGGATTTGTTTTTTATAATAAAAGTAAGCGTTATATTGAACCTGTAAAAGCAGCCGAAATTACAGATGCGCTCCCCCCGTTTGTAAAGAAGGTGGGTGTATTTACCAACGAGGACGAGGGAACCGTAAGGGAGATAAAAAAAGCAGTGAATCTTGACCTTCTTCAGATCCACGGCGATGAAACGCCTGAATACTGCAGCAGGCTTGAAGGGCCTTATATAAAAGCGTTCAGGCTCAAAAATGAAAGTACACTGAGCGAGGTATACAGTTATAAAACAAACTACGTATTGTTTGATACATATTCCAGGGATGAATACGGGGGCACGGGCCACGCATTTGACTGGGACATGCTGGTAAACCACCCATTTAAGAATAAATATGTTATCCTATCAGGTGGTTTAAACCCGGAAAATGTTAAGGAAGCAGTAACGCTTTTAAACCCCTACGCGGTTGACGTATCGTCAGGTGTTGAGGAGTCTCCGGGTAAAAAAGATATAGGAAAAATAAAAAAATTTATCGAGGCTGTAAGAAATGGCAATTAATCTGAATCTACCGGACGAAAAAGGACATTTTGGGGAATTTGGCGGCAGGTACGTATCGGAAACACTGATACCCGCACTTACCGAACTCCAGGATGCATATGAAGAAGCAAAGAAAGACCCCAACTTTCAAAAAGAGATCGACTACTATTTAAAAGATTATGTCGGACGGCCGTCCCCACTTTACTTTGCAGAGCGGATGACAAATGAGCTTGGCGGCGCAAAGATATACCTCAAAAGGGAAGATATCTGCCATACCGGCGCACATAAGATCAACAATACCATAGGGCAGGCACTTCTTGCGGAAAGGATGAATAAAAAAAGGATTATCGCGGAAACGGGAGCAGGGCAGCACGGCGTTGCCACGGCTACAGTCTCCGCCCTGTTTAACAAAGACTGTACTGTCTATATGGGCGAAGAAGATACCAAGAGGCAGGCAATTAACGTATTCAGAATGAAGCTTCTCGGCACCAAGGTATTTCCGGTGACCTCAGGGACCAAAACACTTAAAGATGCAATGAACGAAGCAATGAGAGACTGGGTCACAAACGTAAGGGACACTTTCTATATCATAGGCAGTGTGGCCGGGCCGCATCCTTATCCAATGATGGTGAGGGATTTTCAGTCAGTAATCGGAAAGGAAACCAGGCAGCAGATCCTTGAAATTGAGGGCCGCCTTCCCGACCTGCTAGTAGCTTGTGTGGGCGGCGGGTCAAATGCAATGGGCCTCTTCTATCCATTTGTTGAAAACGAGGAAGTAAAAAAACTCGGTGTTGAGGCAGCCGGACTTGGAATAGACAGCGGGCATCATTCGGCGACTATCTCCGTCGGTTCTGTAGGTGTTCTACACGGAAGTAAGACCTATCTCCTCCAGGACGAAAACGGCCAGGTGCAGGGGGCGCATTCCATAGCAGCAGGACTTGATTACCCTGGCGTCGGCCCAGAGCACTCTTATTTTAACGATATGGGTGCGGTTGATTATACATCGGTTACGGACAAGGAAGCACTTGAGGGCTTTTCATTCCTTTCCAGGATCGAGGGGATCATACCCGCTCTTGAGACTTCTCATGCCATTGCGCAGGTAATGAAAGCAGCACCCGGGATGTCAAAAGACGAGATTATTGTTATCTGCCTTTCCGGAAGAGGGGACAAAGACATACACACAGTCACTGATATTGATTAATTATGCCGATTAATTATTAAATTTCCCTTATCCCCGTGATGCTTAACACAACTTGACAAGTCATATTAAGGTGTATACTTTGATTTTCGTATGTTTCAGTGGTGGTGGGTGAAATGTGGGTGAAATTTTGAAGAATATCCTGTCTAGTTTACTTAAGAGTTTTTCGAAATAGTCGTTTGACTATAATTCCAATAATAAAATATATCAGAAAATAATCCTTTATATTAATGAACAGAATAGAACAAAAATTCAGTGAAGCGGGGAATAACGGGCGCAGCGCATTGGTCTGTTACCTTACAGCAGGGGACCCGTCTATTGAGCTTACAAAGGATATTGTGGCGGAACTAGAAAAAAACGGCGCAGATATTATAGAGCTCGGCATACCATATTCTGACCCAATGGCCGACGGGCCAACAATACAGCTGGCCTCGGAAAGGGCACTTGCAAACGGCACGACCATTAATGATGTAATAAAACTTGCAAAAGAGATCAGGAAGGAGTCTGATATCCCTATTATTTTATTTGGTTACTACAACCCTTTCTATTCATACGGACTTGAGAATTTTGCAAAAGACGCAAAAGAAGCCGGTGTTGACGGCATTCTCGTCGTTGACCTTCCGCCCGAAGAGTCCGGGGAATTTAAAAAGCACCTCGATAATAACGGTATAAACCTTATTTTCCTTCTGGCCCCGACGAGTACCGACAGAAGGATCGGCCTTGTTTCGGACAATGCGAGCGGATTTATATACCTGGTATCAATTACGGGTGTTACAGGGTCAAGGCCCGGAATGGAGTATTCCCTGTCTTCTCTTACGAAAGATATAAAGGAAAAATCAGGGCTTCCCGTAGGCATAGGTTTCGGGGTCTCCACCCCTGAGCAGGCGCTTGATATTTCACAGTATGCTGATGCGGTTATTGTCGGAAGTGCTATAGTAAGAATTATTGAAAAGAACGGAAACAGAAAAGACGACCTCCTGAGGGAGATCGGCGAATTTGCAAATTCATTAAGCGGTTCATGTATAAAAAACTAGGTCTATGGAAGAACAATTAAAAAGATATCTGTTCCTTGGTGAATTTGACTCAATCCTGCTTGGATTTTTTTCAAAGAGGGGAGAAGTAATATGGGTAAGCTCAATTGAAGAAGCACTTAACCAGACCGGCAACTTCACACTTATAATTGTTGATTCCAATATATTTAAACCAAAACTTTCAAAAAATTTATCGACCCACTATCCACAGACACCGATCCTGGTCTCAAACGGGGACAAAAACACTGACCCTCCCGGTTACGTAAGGTTTGTGAAATTCGAGGAAATTATTGACACGCAGATAATGAAGGAAGAGAAACTGGCCCGGACTGAGCTGAAGGTCGAAGAGCTCAGGAAAGTGCATGAAACTTCCAAGAAGCTGTTAATCCTGCTCCATGACCACCCGGACCCGGACTCGATTGCCAGCGCCCTGGCATTAAGGACATTACTTAAAAGAAATAAGCAAACAGCGGTAATCGGCCACCTCGGAGATAAAATATCGAGGCCCGAAAATGTAGCAATGGTGGACATCCTGGACATTGACCTGCATGAACTCAGCCCGGAAGACCTTAAGGAATATGATTCAATTTCAATGGTGGATGTACAGCCCCCGTTTTTCGGTGATTTAATAGTAAAGGTTGATTCGGTAATAGACCACCATCCTCAGGCAGGTAAATATGAGGCCGCTTTCCAGGATATTAGTGCAGAGGAAGGCGCAACATCCACAATCATGACAAGCTACCTCAGGGCAGCACAGGTGGAGATATCTGAAAGGCTCTCAACCGCACTCCTCTACGGCATAAGAACAGATACGGTTGTGTTAAACAGGGACGCAAACGCGGACGACATCGAGGCATTTACTTTCCTCTACCCGCATGCAAACCTCGGCCTTTTAAGAAGGATCGAAAGGGCGGAGATACCTGCCACCGAGATAAAATGTTTCGGGCAGGCACTTGCCGACCACTGGATCCAGGAAAACATAATTTTTGTTAACGTGGGAAGAGTAGACAGGGAATACCTTATTCCCAAAATGGCTGATTTCGGCATCCAGGTGAAAGATATAGAATGGTCAGTCGCATTTGGAATTCTTAGTAAGACCCACCTTGTAATATCCATAAGGAACGTTGGTTATGTTAAGAGTGCCGGAAGGCTTTTAAGAGAACTCTTCAATGAGATCGGCAGCGCCGGGGGTCACAGGTCTGCCGCGAAAGCCGTAATACCGCTTTCACAGGTAAGGAAGATTGTCGGAAGCGGTTCCCAGGGCAAGATCAAAAAATGGTTAACAAAAGTCATATCAGTAGCTGTTGTTGAAAAGAACGGAAACGAAAATTTATAAAGGGAGTTTCCCCCCTTTATTAAATTAGTTTTTACCTGTCTATCAGAGTGTATTGCCATCCAAAAAGTATTATCCAGTCTGTTTCAAGCTGAGGTCCGTCAAGGTCCTGGTATACCGGAAGTCCGAATTCAAACGCAAGTCTTTGCCCCTGCAGCCATTTTGGGCCGGCCTGGTTTACAAAGTTAAGACCCACTAATGCATCGAGCCGGTTGCCTCCCCTGAGGTCAGGGTCAGCAGTAGGTACCACTGCCGGGTTAAGCGCAGGGTCAGCTCCATCGATATTGCCCCAGAAACCCCAGTCCAGCCTGAAAGAACCACTGAGCCAGTAATTTATGTTGTAAGCTGTCCATGTGGTGACATTAAGCCTGTTACCAAGGGTGTAGTCACGGTCGTTTTCACCGAGCCTTACTACTCCCATTACCTGGCCGCCCCAGTCAATATTACCCTGCCTGCCGTTATAAGTAACGCCCGGAAGAAGGTCCCAGGTGCCTGAACCAAGCTGCATTGGATATGGAAGCTGCTGATTCGGGCCCATAGGGGTGTCGTCTTTTTTATCTATCGAGCCTGTTGGAAAACTAAGCCCGAAATTCAGGATTACATTGTTATTGTTGCCCCAGTTGAGGACTTTAAATAGTCCCGAGAGTTTAATATCTCCAAGCCCTCCGGATGAAGTCTTGAATCTCGCGCCGCTCCTTGTAAGGTGGTTCATGGATTTTTTAACATAAGGGATCATACCCATTAACGTTAGCCTGTCTGTCACTGCGTACATCGCACCAAACATATGCATCTGCATGTCCATATCAGTCGGCGTTACCATAAACTGCTCGAGTACTTCCTGGTTGCTTATACTGTCAGTCCCGACCTTGTTGCCTTTCATGCGCATGTACATATAACGGTAGGAAAGCATCAGCTCACCTTTTTCATGTGTGTGTTCACCCATTACACCTATTGGAGCATGGTCATCGGCCCTGAAACTGTATTCCATAGCATGTGAAAACGAGGGGCCTGATATTAATATTGCGATAAAAACAAAAACTGTTTTTATTCTGAATAAATACATTATGAATCCTCCTAAATTTGATTGAAATAAAAAACTCAGGAGTAAGCAGGGGGTGCCCTTGAGGGGGATGAATCGTTTTGATTGGAATCAGTAAAACTTTGTTGCGAGGTTGTAAAAGATTTTTTTAAACGCGGGAGTTCCTCTGTAATCCCGGAAACTTTTTTGATCTGTGTCTGATGATCATTTGTAATTAGCCCATTTTGAATATCGGCAAGGGTAAGTTCTTCACGGCTGTTTTCCTGGTTTAGTTTATGTTTAACTATCTCGAGTATATTAAAATCATATTTAAGGCCACAGGAGAACCTCGTATCATATTCAGAATAGTAATTTGAGTCCCCGCGGTCCGATACAACCGAGAGGATGGTCAGGGCAATAAAGAACAGAAATATGATTTGTATTCTTTTCATAATTTCGAGATGATTATAGTTTCAACTATTTATAGTAATTGCAGGCAAATTTTATGTCAATAACTGTAGGAATACTCGGTTCAACGGGTTATACGGGATGTCAGCTCGTTAGCCTTCTTTTAAACCATCAAGAGGCTGATATCAGGTGGCTGACCTCTGAAAAATTTAAGGGGAACTCTTACTCCGAAGTATTTCCGGCCCTTGGCGGCAGGATAGATGTTAAATGCGTTTCCATATCCAGGCTCGAAGACCAGGAAAATGTAGACCTCGTGTTCTCATGCCTTCCCAATATCACATCAATGCACTTTGTGGAAAGGTTATATAATAAGGGAACAAAAATTATTGACCTGAGTTCTGATTTCAGGCTCAAAAACCAGGAACTGTTTAAACAGTATTTTAAGAAGGAACACCCTTTCCCCGAACTTGCCATTAAATCTGCATACGGGCTTCCGGAACTTGGCCGCAGTTATATAAAAGGCGCGGGACTGGTTGCCAACCCCGGCTGCTTTGCAACAACTGTGCTGCTTTCTCTTGCGCCCCTGGTAAAAAGCGGCATAAAAACCCGCTCTATTGTTGCCGATATCAAGGCACCGATTTCGGGTGCCGGAAGGGCGCCAAGGCCTGAATATCATTTTCCCGAGACCAATCAGAACCTCACAGTCGGCGGGTTAGAGGCCCACTACCAGAAACTCGAGGTAGAAGACTTTTTTAGTCACAATTTCAAATTTAATGAAAAAGTCGTTTTTAATACGCACCGCGTACCCGTGAAAAGAGGGATACTGACAACTATTTACTACAAACTGGCAGAAAGCCCGTCATACGATGATCTGCTTGGTTTATATGAAAAGTTTTACGGTAATGAAAAATTCATCCGAATCAGGAACAGGGAAGAAACTTTGCAGGTTAAGAACGTATTAAACTCAAACTACTGTGATATCAGTTTTGATCTGCAGGACGATTCCCTTGTGATTGAAACGGTGCTGGACAATACCGTTAAGGGCGCATCGGGGCAGGCAGTCCAGAATATGAACATAATGTTTGACCTTAAAGAAGACACGGGCCTTAATGGCGTACCAATATTTCCATAATCATGATAAACAGATTACTTTATGAAAATTCTGAATTTAAAGAGGGCCGGACCGCGGTAGTTGATGGTGATTTTAAGGCAACTTATTCAGAACTTATTAACCTTATAAATTCTTTGTCTTGTTTTCTTGCTGAAGCAGGAATAAAAAAGGGAGACAGGGTATGCCTTTACCTTCCCAATTCTGCCGAATTTGTTGCGGGTTTTTTTGCAATTACAAATGCCGGGGCCGTCTGCGTTCCGGTAAATGCAAAATATAAACCTCTTGAATTAAAACACTACATCACCTACTCGGATGCGGAATTTATAATTACCTCCGCTGATCTTCTGGGTGCCGTGAAAGAATGTAAAGCTGATGTTAAAACAATTATTATAAAAGGGGAAGGGGCAGGCTGGGACATCAGAAGCAATACGAATGAAGAATATGGACCACATGCAGATATTAAAGAAGAGGATAAGGCGATATACCTCTTTTCTACTGGATCAACGGGGATACCCAAATGCGTTGCGAGAAGCCATGCCAATCTTTTGGCGCTTGCAGAAAATCATACTTCAACCGTGGGATGGGACAGCAGTGATAAAATACTTTTCGTTATACCCGTGTCTCACACGTACGCATTCGGAAACCTTGTAAGTGCCCTCAAGATAGGGGCAGTGGTATTTATGCTGGAGGATTTTAACAGGAAAAAAGTTGTTGATACCATTTTAGAAAATAAAATCACGATATTCCCTGCTGTGCCATTTATGATAGATGTCCTTTCCGGGTACTCTTCTGCAAAGGGCGGTGATTTCAGCAGTCTTAAGCATGTAATTTCGGCCGGGGCGCCGCTTGGTGAACCTGCGGCAAAAGAATTTTACAATAATTTTAATATCTATCCCCGCCAGCTTTACGGTTCCTCGGAGACCGGAGTAATATCAATTAATCTTGCCGGTGACATTGAAGAGAGACTCCTGTCAGTGGGCAGGCCGGTAAATAACGTTGAGGTAAAGATTGTAGATGATAATGATAAAGTGCTGGGAATTAACCAGCCGGGAGAGATTATCGTAAAAAGCCCATCCATGACAGACAGGTATGAGAACCTTCCCGACGAGTCGGCGCAGGTATTTAAAGGCGGCTATTATTACACCGGCGACATCGGAAAAATCGACCCGGATCGGTATATATATATTACGGGCAGGAAAAAACTGTTTATCAACGTAAGCGGGCAGAAGGTCGACCCCGCTGAAGTAGAAGGTGTTATATTGTTAAATGAAGATGTTTCGGAAGTCGCTGTAGTTGGGCGCAAAAACAGCAGCGGAGCTGAATATGTAGCGGCCTATATTGTTTCCCGGAAGGAACTTAAGGCATCTGATATTGCCGGGTTTTGCAGGGGAAAGATATCGGACATTAAAATCCCCGCCAAAATAACATTTGTGGACGAAATCCCAAAGAGCCCTACCGGGAAAGTACTTCGCGATAAACTAAAATAATGCAAACAGAAGAGATAAAAAATAAAATCAGGCTCTTAATAAATAAAAAGTTTGATATTGAAGATGAGCTAAGTGATACGGACTTACTGATTGATTACGGGCTGGGGGTGGACTCTGTGTCGAGCCTTGAATTTGTAGTGTCTCTTGAAAAGGAGTTTTCTGTTGAGATCGATGAATCGGAAATAACGCCCGATATTCTAAGGGACATAAATTCCGTTGCGGAATATGTTGCGGCTAAACTCTGACCCTATTTCTTTTCTTCGACGTAGCTTTCAAGTTTGCTGATAAACTGCTTCCTTACTATTCCACTCGCCTTGTTTAGAGGTTTAAGTACAACGTTCTCGTATACTTCAAGCGCGGTCTTCTCAAGTTCTTTGTCGCCGCTTGTCCTTGCAAGCCTTAGTACCGCGATGGAGTTATAGAATATTGCTTTAAACAGTTCTTTCCGGGCCTCGTTAAAATTAAATTTCTCAAGTTCTTTCTGTGCATCGAGCATAGCGTAAAAACCAACGCCGCAAAATAGTGCGAGTAGTTTTTTTGCTTCTTTATTGGACATTCCCTCAATCAGGTAGACAAGCGGGGCTTCCACTATTGATTCGAGTTCTTTTTCGCTGCCGGAAAGAATCTCCGCAAGCTGTTTTATTTTATCGTCCTCGGCATCCACAAGAAGGTCCTGCAGGGCGTTCTGTACGTACATCAGTGCAAAACTGTCCCTTATCTCGTTAAGTGTATGCCCCTCGGATTTAAGGGCCTTTACGTATGCTAGTTTATCAAGGGTACGCGGAGTATAGTAAAGCGCAGTTGCCTTTTTCCCTGACTTTGCTTTCCTTCTTTTAGGCTTGGGGATAAGGCCGAGTTTTGTACAGGTCTTTATGGTTTTCCCCGGGTCTTCACCAAGATGTATCTTTCTTTTCTTCGCTTCCAGTATCAATTCTTCTAATGTGAGATCTTCCATATAGGGAAATATTACGCTTCTTAAAAAAATATTTCAATTTATTGATTGATTTCTTAGTCAATTTGCTTTAATTATTATAGTATGGCTACAAGTACTTTAGTGGTATACGAGCCTTTGATTTCTTTTGGTGAGAACGGGGATTACTGGAAAGAATATTCAGCATTTTATGAAAAGTACTGGGGAGGGCCGACTTCACCCTTCGGAGTATGGTTCGGTAATGAGTATCAGAATTACCGTGATGCACTTTCTGCTCACCTTGGAATGGAAGATGAAAGTATTGAAGACTGCTTTTTTATGAAAAAAGGCGAAGAATACTTTATAGCCCCGCTGAAAGATTCGAACAACGTTTTTTCCTTTGAAAATTCCATACCCCCCGAGTGGTTTGTTCTATTTGATGAATCCGAACGTAAAAACTTTTACACCCACTGGGGTTTTAATACCATAAGCTATGATGCCGTGCTCGAGGACAGTATCAAGAGAGCTGTCAGCGCAGCCAGGATAATTAAAGCTACCCTGGATGATGGAAATGCCGCGGAAATACTTGGATACATTAAATACCTTAATGAAGGTGTGGACAACCTAAGTACCTGGATGAATACTTTTCAAAACGGCGGGTTTATAATTCTTAACTACGGCGATATCTGTACCTATATTCATATACTAACACTTGGTAATGAAAAAAGCGTTGTTGAAATAAGGGACTTTATAAATTTTGTTGATAATAAAGAATACGGGAAGGCCGAAAAAACAATAAGAATTTTTGGCCAGAAATGGGAGGAAATAAGACAAAATTGCCTGGGTGAGGCAGAAAAAGAGTTTATCCAGTAAACAAAAATAATTATAAATTTTAACAAAATAGAAAAAAATGCTTGAAACATTTGTTTTTTCTATTAGTTTAATAAATTAAGTGCATTACTTAATATTATATTTTTCTTATGTTTATGTTTAATTTATTTTTATAAGGAGTACTACATGGTTAAATATCTTGATATGGAGGAAATCTATGATGAATCCGTAAAGGATGAAAATCATAGTGCAGTAAGCAGTGAAGTAACAAATACACCAAAAGGAGGTAACACAAACAGTAGCAGTAAAAAAAAGGATAAAGGTTTTGAAAATCCTGATTTAAGACTTATAAATGACTACTTCAAGGAAGTGGCTCATGAGACATTGTTAACACCTAAAGAGGAGCTATCCGTCTCCGCGGGAATATGCAGCTGCGAGAAAAAAATAGCGAATATTAAAGAAATTATAGAGATAATTTTAAAGAAACGCATCAGGCATAACAATGCAATATTAATAAAAACACTTAATAATATTTTAGAAAGTAATAATTTAGTCCTACCAAAAAACAAACATAAGAAACTGGTTTACTATACAAAACTCTTAGAGGTCTACTACAATAAGGAGCAGGCCCTTAGGAACAGGTTTGTTAAATCAAACCTGAGATTAGTTGCAAGCATGGCCAAAAGGTATCTTGGCCGGGGTGTTCCTTTTATGGACCTGATCCAGGAAGGGAATATCGGACTTATTAAAGCCGTGGAAAAATTTGACCACACCAAGGGGTTCAGGTTTTCCACATATGCATGCTGGTGGATCAACCAGGCAATGACCAGGGGCATCTTTAACCAGACCAGGACCGTAAAGGTCCCTGCTTATATTCTTGAGCAGGCAGGAAAGGTGAGAGAAGCCAGGACCAAACTCTATGAACAGACAGGTGTTGAACCCAATGCGGCAGATATTGCCAAGCTGGGTAATATTTCAGCAAAGAGTGTGAGCAGGATACTCGAAGCGGAAAAGAAGACACTTACCCTCGATTCTCCCGTATGGGACGGAGAGAACACAACATACCTCGATTATATAGCTGATAATAAAAATTCAGCTGACGATATAATTGCCGGTTTTTCAATCCCTGATAATTTACTGCAGGCGCTTCACAGGCTTGAGAGCAGGGAGAGGGAAGTTATTCAGATGAGGTTTGGTATTGGTTATGATGACTGCTTTACTCTTGATGAAATTGGTAAGAAGTTTCAGCTTACCCGTGAGAGAATAAGGCAGATTGAAAAGAAAGCCCTTACAAGGCTCAGGAAGTCAAAATATGCACCCGCTTTAAGGAGTCTTATGGAAGCTTGTTAATAGTATATAGTTAATGCACTTAATACATTAATATTGCAATAGTATATTAGGGTCAGGTCTTGAATTAGATCTGGCCCTTTTTTTTATGCGGATTTTGTTATTGTTGCGGGGTTTTCAATATTGTAGCGTTCATCTATATAATCATTCAGAAGTGATTTGTATTTAACGGTAAAAGGCAGTTCATTTGATTCAAAGTAGTTCTCTGTAAAATTAAAACCCAGGGGCACAACGCTGATTGTTGTTTCCTGTCCCGTATCTAAAGTGTCCGTACCGCAGCGGAATTCGATATTTTCCACGCCGGGAGTAAATATGATTTCCTTTATTTTGCCGCCGCTGTTTTTCAGTTTCATTGATACAAGTCCGTTATTATGGACCTTCCCGTTATAAAAGCTGAACGAGGGCATTAACTCTTCGCTGAAGTCCTTCGCCGGCACTTCTTCGGATATCTTTTTGGTCCCTGGTTTTTTCAACTGTAAATAAAGCAGTACTAGGACAAGTGCCAGAGTAACTACGGATATAACTGTATTTATTAATATAAGCCCATTCCCCATGAAGTAATTATATAATCAAAATAAAATTTTATGCATGTAATACTTCAAATGAGCTTTCTTCTTTTTTTCTGCTGCTTACAGTCACAACTATTTTCTGGTCCAGTCTATTAAGAAATTTACAAAGTCTTTCTGTTGTGAATAGATTGTATTTACCATTTAAAAGATTTGATACTTCCGGCTGCTTAATCCCCAATATTACCGAAGCTTCTTTCTGGTTTATTTTTCTTTTTTCTAGCAATATCCTTACAGAACGGCCGAGCTTTGCCCGTGCCATGAGTTCACCCGAATCCTGTAAACCTAAATCTTTGAATACGTTCTTACTGCCTTTTGAGTAACTAGTTTTTGGGTTTTTCTTTGGTTTTGTCATTTATTATTTCTTCTCTAATTTTTTGTTTATTTCCTGCGCTTCTTTAAAACAACTTAAACATTTAACTATATTGTAAAATATATCTTGACAATATTTTTTTATTTTTGTAATATCAAATAATATACATGAAGTACATAATTAGTTAATAATAGAAATACATCATTGGGGGTTGAAAGATGTTCAATAAAATCTGGTCGCGAAATTTTGTAGTTCTTTTTTTATTACTTATCTTTGTTTTTCTTTCTTACGGGGTTAATTCACAGAGCCAGAAAAGAGAAAATACCAAGCCAATAGCAAATGCAGGCACTGACAGGACAGTTGATCCGGGAAACAGGGTCATTCTTAATGCATCATCCTCAACTGATACAGATGGTGATTTATTAGCTTATAACTGGGAACTAATAAATAAACCCACAGGCAGTAATGCTGAATTAGCAAACGATAATGGACCAATTTCTAATATTACACTCGATTTACCGGGTGATTATTATATAAAACTTACCGTTAATGATGGACAGGCTGATAGTGAAGCGGATGTAATTAGAATATCGACTGAGAATTCTGCACCAATAGCTGATGCCGGACTTAATCAGTCTATATCTATGGGTTCTGAAGTAAAATTAAGCGGAATAAAATCATATGATCCTGACGATGATTCATTAAACTATTTCTGGTCATTTGTATCAGTCCCCGAAGGTAGTAGATCAGAACTTTTTAACAGTAATTCTGAAAATACTTCATTTGATATTGACAAAGAAGGGCAATACATAGTTGAACTTGAAGTAAATGATGAAAAGGGAAATTCAAGTAAAGACAATGTAGTAATATCTACCGATAATACAGCGCCATTCTCAGATGCGGGTATAGATAAAACTGTATTAAATGGATCTACTGTCAATCTGGATGCATTTGGGTCATTTGATTTCGATGATGATAATCTTGAATACAGATGGTCAGTGATTTTTAAACCTGATAACAGCAGTCCCGAATTACAAAATAGCAATTCATTTAATCCTTTCCTAAAAGTTGATGTTCCCGGTCACTACATAGTCCAGCTTATCAATAGTGATGGTCTTGCAGAAAGCACTCCGGATACATTAAATATTTTTGTAAGTGATGGACTACCTGATTCAACTAATCCCGGAGTGAATGGCCAAAACAAGGATGATACTTTGGAACCAACTTCTTCAGGAAATAGTTTTTTCGAACGGGTCGAGTTTTTATTCAACGGGCCTAAAAGTGTACAAAATAATGTATTAGAAGGGACTATAGATAAGGAAAAAGCTGCCGTAATAAGGGGAAAGGTAATTACCAAAAGGGGTGGTATTGCTAAAAATGTGAAAGTATCAATAAAAAACCACCCGGAATTTGGATTTACCAATACAAGGCGAAACGGAATGTTTGATATAGTTGTAAATGGAGGGAAGAACTATACGGTAGTTTTGGAAAAAGAAGATTTTATTAAGTACCACAGGGAGATAAAAACATTTCCGAATGAATTTGTTAATCTGGTTAAAGTCGCAGCAGCAAAAATAGGTAAAAACTATAAGGGACTTCCGCTGGGTAGTAAAGAGGGCCCAAAATGGGTAAGAACAGGAAATAATATTGATAACAACGGAAAAAGAAGTGCTTTGCTTTTAATTCCCGAAAATACTATTGCAACTGTTGAAGGTAATCATAATAAAACAGTATCAGTCCAGGGATATGCAAAAATTTCACTTACCGAATTTACAGCAGGGAAAAATATTTATGAATCATTTCCGGCAATTCCTCCCGATACACGTTATGTCTATGCATTTGAAATGAAATTTGAAAATCCGGATTATCAAAAATCCGACCTTGTAACTTTTTCAAATTCCGTGCCCGTATACCTTGATAATCACCTTGATTATCACGTCGGTCACAATTTTAATGCCTGGCAGTATGACCGAAATATATCAAATTGGTATATAAACAACAAAGTCTATGTAATGAAGATGGTTGGGGTTGAGAACGGTGAGGCAAGGATTGATGCCGATGGAGATGATCAAGCAGATGATGTTTCAGAATATGGTATTACAAGTGAAGAACTGGAAAAACTAACTGAGGTTTATCAACCCGGAAAAGTATTTCTTAGAAGTGAAATAGACTCATTCGGACCATGGGCTTTTATTTGTGGTGGAGTTCCTTATCCGTTACCCGGACCACCTACTGGTGGACCCCCAGGTGGCGGACCGCCGGGACCCCCAGGTTGTGGTGCATCCTGTTGCCAGGAAGGCTGCATTATTGATCCGACCAGTCAATCAGTTGGTGAGGAAATAAATTTAATCGGTACTCCTTATAACCTGGTATATAACAGTGAGAGAAAAAATGTTTCAAACAATAAATTAATTGTTCAACTTACCGGACAGGAAGTTGATGCACTCTTAGAGAATATTGAGCTTGAAATAGATATTGGCGGAGTTGTACATACGCAGACGTTTATACCATCTACAAATTTAACTTACACATTCACCTGGGACGGTAATGATGCATTTGGCAATAATATTGATTCATCAAGGGCAAAAGTGAAAATCATTTATCTATATGATCAACCACCTGGTGGTATTGGATTGGCAGATGGTTCCACCTACAGGTTACACAACTATCCTGATGATCAACATACTATTGTATGGAGATTATTTTATACAGATCTATCAATGCCAGGTAATGAAAATAATTTTAATGACCTTGGTGGATGGTCAGTTGATGTAAATCATAAATATGATACAGAAAATGGAATTATTACTTATGGCACAGGAGAAACAAAGTATATAAAGGCTTTAGGATTAAATAAAGTATCAAAGTTCTTTTATAAAAGCTCTTTAGATGCAGATGAAATAATCTTTGTTAACGAGGACACATATTATCTTGATGATCAAAAACTATTTAAAATAAATTCAGACGGATCTACTTTACAAATTAATGTAGGTAGGAATTTAGATGATGTTGTCTATTCAGAAACAGAAAATGTTTTTTATGCAACCGATATTTCACAAAGAAAGATAATAAAAATAACGCTAGATGGAATAGTTACTGACATTGCCGGAGGGGGGAATATTTGTAGAATTAACTACAGTCCCCAGTGTCCAAGCCATATAACAGATGACCTATTAACAATTGACATTGACCGACCAAAATTTATTGATTTAGATGAAAACGGAAATATATATTTTACTTCATCAGTTCAGGCACATAATTGGAGAATTTCAAGAATTAACACAGATGGTACCTTAGATGTTTTAGTTGGACCAATTAGGAGTCTTATTTATGAGTTTAAAATATCTGATGATGGAAATTTTATAACAGCTGAATACAGTGGAGGGAATGTCAGGGCTAATATCTATAAAACAACAACAGCTGTTATAAGAGATAATATTGCGGGTGAAGAAGCTTTTACAGGTAATGATATAGCGGGAGATGGAGGCTCTGCAAGTGAAGCAAATTTTAGTGGGACGTTAAGGTCATTTACATTTGATGATCAAGGAAATTTATTCATTGGTGACCAAAAAGGTTTAAGAAAAGTTTCTACAGATGGAATAATTCAAACTATAGGTGGTCAAGGTGAATATATTTTTTTCAGAAATTCTTATCCATCAACTGAAGGAAAATCTGCAAATAGCGTAAAATTATCATCAATATTTTCCATGACAACAGGTTCTGATGGTAATTTGTATTTAGGGCTACATAATTATATTGTCAGAATAGAAATAAATAATGAAGAATTATCTGAATTAATTGTACCGAGTAATGATTTTAATGAACTCTATTATTTTAATTTTAAAGGTCAGCATTTAAGAACATTAGATGCTTATACAGGGACATCAATTTATACATTCTCTTATGATTCAACTAATAATCTCCAGTCAATAACAGACAGGGCAGGAAATGTAACATCAATTACTTCATCTACAATAACTTCACCTTATGGACAGGTTACATCTTTGTCCAAAAATTCTAATGGCTATATAACTTCAATAACAAACCCTGCAGGTGAATCATACCAGGTCACATATGATGATCGTGGTTTGATGACACAAATTATTAAGCCAAACACAGCGACGTTTAATTTTTCTTACGATAGTAATGGTAATTTAACTTCTGACTCAAATCCTCTTGGTGGGGGATGGACTATATCAAGATCGGGGATTAGTGGATTTGATGATAGGTTTTATACATCAGGCTACACAGTAAATTTGATAAGTGGGGAAGGGCGCAACTACAAATTTGAAACATTAACACGCGATACTACAAACGGTGGGTATAGGAAACCTCATACCAGGCTTATAAATACTTTTCCCGATGGAAGCAGCTCCGAAAGGACTTTTGACCAGGTTGGTACAGAATATTTTATATCACAAGATGGGACTTTATACAGAAAGGATGCTGAAACAGATCCCAGATATTTTGACAACAGATTCGGAGAGGTCTTGCAGTATATTGATTATGAAGTAATACAAACTCCTGGCGGAGATAAACAAACAATAAATACAACATATGATGTAGATTTGACTGATTTTTCCGACCCGTTAAGTCATACAAATATTGAGATAAGAAAAAGTATTACAGGCAATAGGGATGACTTAACATATGATTCAGCTACAAGGACATGGAGCAGAAAACTCGGCAACTATATTTTTTCAACAACTGTGTTAGATGATAAAGGCAGAATTTCGGAGCATGAGATTACAGGATTGAATGCAGTTAATTTCACTTATGATGGCAATGGAAGAATATCCTCAATATCTCAGGGTGCTGGTGAAGAGCAGCGAACAGCAACTTTAGGATATGATTCAAACGGATTTCTTAACCAGATCGTTAATGCCGAAAATCAAACAATAAGTTTTACTAATGACCTTGCCGGACGTGTAACAAGCAGCACTATTTCAAATAATGAAACAACATTCACTTATGATGCAAATGTAAATCTGACGGGTCTGGATACACCAAACCTTGACCAGCATGATTTTAATTATAATCTTCTTGATTTTGTAACGGCATATATTCCTCCCACAGTTGCAGGGTTGTCCAATGTTTCAACTACATATGACTACAATTTGGACAACCAGATTACAACTATTACCAGGCCGGATGGTAAAAGAATTGTAAATAATATTAATTCAACTACAGGACAGCTTATTTCTTCAACAATTGGTAGGGGTTCATATAACTATTTTTATGATGCTATAAGAACTTGTTTTGGTAATACCCAAGCTTATCCTAATGATTTATGTGTTGAGAATACACCAACAGGTCAAATTACAAAGATAATTTCTCCTGGAAATGAGCAAATAGATATTGAATATGATGGTTTTCTGAATACTAAAGAAACCTGGTCTGGTACGATAAATGCGGAAATAATTAAATCATATACGAACAGATTTTTTGTACAGGGTTTACAATTAGATACTACAAATACTTATAGAATCAACTATGCTTATGATGCACAAGGTCGTCTAAGAAGCGCAACATATTTACCATTATTTAGCAATATTTTTAATGGGTTAATT